>Ga0134128_10000116_pt1 | contig 110789 bp, 92 predicted proteins | sample KB31754_FD_96462 | JGI IMG/M metagenome (GOLD analysis project Ga0134128, IMG submission 96462) | Terrestrial soil microbial communities with excess Nitrogen fertilizer from Kellogg Biological Station, Michigan, USA - KB3-175-4 | ecosystem: Environmental > Terrestrial > Soil > Unclassified ... | reverse complement strand
GTCCAACCGAATCCGTTCATCCAATGACATCCGAAGTTCATCCATCCCGGCTGCAATAACCCAGCCATTGGGGTGACACTTCTATTTGAGCTAAGAGGTGACATTTCTATCTGCGCACAACACAGTCCTTCCTTCCACAATTGCCCGTCTCCACGATAGGAAGTAAGGTAATCCTTTGAATTTCACGGGGGCAGACAGCGGAGGACATCACGTGGCTCAGGAGCCGACCGCGCTGAATGATGATTCGCCGACGCAGCGATGGGATCGCTTCGTCCACGTCGTTCCGCTGGCGTTTGTCACCTACAGTCTGGCCTTTCTCGATCGAGTGAACTACGGCTATGCGGAGGCAGCGGGATTATCCACATCGCTGAAGATTTCGGAGAACATCGCCGCACTGCTCCCTGCGCTGTTTTTCATTGGTTACTTTCTGTTTCAGGTTCCCGCCGCAAATTGGGCTTCGAAGCGCAATGTTAAATGGCTGGTGTTCTGGGCGTTAATAGCCTGGGGATTGCTTTCGGGCCTGACCGGAGTGCTCAAAAGCGTTTCACTTCTGATTGCGGTCAGACTTCTATTGGGCGCAGTCGAAGGCGTCGTTCTCCCGGCGATGCTCATCTTCCTGACGCGCTGGTTCACCAAGCCCGAGCGCTCGCGCGCCAATGCCCTGCTGATTTTGGCCAACCCGGTCATGATGATCGCGGCGTCGCTGATCTCCGGTTTCCTCATCAGTTATTTCAACCGACACCCAGTGCCGCACTTTCAGGGCTGGCAGATGATGTTCGTTCTCGAAGGGCTGCCGTCGATTATCTGGGCCGTGCTATGGGTGATTCTGGCGCAGGAGCGACCTGTCGATGCGCGATGGCTTGAGCCGGGTGCGGCCGTGAAGGTGCAGGGTCTGCTCGATGAAGAGCAGCGATCGATACAGCACATCCGTGACTACTGGGCGGCGTTTGCCGATCAGCGCGTCATTTTGCTTTCGCTGATGTACATGTCCTTCAGCGCGGCCGGGTATGGGCTCATGTTCTGGCTGCCCAAGATTATCAAGCAGGCCACCAGCGATGGAATCGCCGCCACGGGCGTGCTATCGGCCGTGCCGTATGCGATTGGCATGATCGCAATGATCGCCGTTTCGTATGCGTCCGATCGCACGCTCAAGCGCAAACGTTTTGTCGTGGGTTCAATGTTCGCCGGTGCCATTGGTTATGCTATTGCATATTTTGCTGGAGCGCATGATTTCTGGCTGATGTTTACAGGCCTGATTGTCGTGGGCTGCTGCATTTACACCCCCTGTGGCCCGCTGTGGGCCTGGATGGGCGACATGCTGCCACGAAACGTAGTGGGTGAATCGATGGCGCTGGTCAACAGCGCCGGCGCGCTGGGCGGATTTATCGGCACTTATCTGTTCGGATTAATCATCAGCAAGCTCGGAAACGGACCCGGCTTTGCATTCCTCGCGTGCCTGTTTACTCTTGCCGGGATACTTGGTTTGCTCGCGCAATCCAACCAGCGACGACCGGTCGGCTTTGAGCCAATCGTGGGCGACATGAAGCCGGAGCCCGAGCAGGCGGCCGCGCACTGAGATGAAACAGTCGTATTGCTGAGGATCTGAGATCTCAAATCTGAAATCTCAGATCTCTAATTTGAAACTTCAAATGGAGGATATGTGATGAACCTCGCCAAACTTCGAACTTTCGCACTCGTTGGAATCATGGCTGGCACATCCACCGCATTCATCTGCGGCTGCGACCGCGAAGAAGCCAAGAAGGCCGGCAACAATACCGAAACGGCCGCGGGCAAAGCCGGCACGGCTATCGACAACGGCCTGCATACCGCCGGCGCCGACGCCAATCGCGGCATCCAGTCCGCCAACGAGGCGATGATTAGGGCCTCGCCCCACGTGAAAGCCGCCACGACGCAGGCTTCCCGTGACTTACGCAATCTGGCGAACGAGGCTAGCGCTTTGATTGACAAGGCCGATGCGAAGATCCACGAGAAAACAGCGTCGCCGGCCACACAGCCCTAATTTTCGGAAGGACGTCTGTCGAATCTGGAGGGCGGCAGGGACGACGCTCACTACTGGCGCTCTTTCCTAATCGATCGTCAATGCAAGAAGTTGAACTGCGTGCCATGCAACCACGCCGTGAATTCAGCGGGCGTCAGCATGCCATCGCCGGCCTGCAGAACCTTCCCGCTCTCGTCGAGCACGGCGTAGCTGGGCAGCCCGCTGACGTTGTACTTTTTTGCAAGATCGCCATGTGCGTCCACATCGATCTTGACAGGCACATAATTGGCCAGCGCACTGGCGACGCCCTGATCGGCCCACGTTGTGTGCTTCATTTCCTGACAGTATCCACACCAGTTGGCAGTGAAATAAGCCAGCACCGGCTTATGCGTGCGCGCCGCTTCCGCCTGTGCCGCGGCAAAATCGTTGCGCCACGGCACTCGCTCTTTGGGCTCCAGCCAATGAGAAGCGCTCACGATCGCCAGGAGAACCAGGGCGATCAGGATCAACCAGGATGAGCGACGGGCCTTAACCATGATCAGATTGTAGCGCGCTTCACTGATCCGGCGCTGTCTGGCGCGGCGAGATGCGATGTTCCGTACCCGCGCGCAACCGGGCAATGTTGCCGCGATGCTTCCAGATAATCATCGCGACGATCAGGATCGAGAAAACCAGCAACGGAAGTTGCGTTCCCAAAAGTGGCCAACGGCTGAGCACTCCAATCACGACATAAGCCACCGCAAAGGCAGCCGCTCCCATCATCGATGCGACGCTGACGTATCGCGTTGCCTTAAAGATCGCGAGCCACACGAGAATGCCGACGCCTATCGCGGCTGTAAAGTATGGAAACACGCCGAGAATTGCGCCAGTGCTGGTGGCGACGCCCTTACCACCTTTAAATCGCAGAAAGAGGCTGAACATATGCCCCCCGATCGCGGCAAATCCGACCAGCAGCCAAAGTAGATAATCGAGCATCGAGGGCGAGACGGTCGTTTGTCGCAGCACGAAAGCCGCCGCCAGAGTCGGAACAAGGCCTTTGAGCAGATCGAGGATGAAGACCAGCGCAAAGAATTTGCCGCCAAGCAACCGGCCCACGTTGGTCGCTCCAATGTTGCCGCTCCCCTGCTTCCGCACATCAATTCCGCGCCAGTATCCAACGAGCAATCCAAACGGAACAGACCCCAGCACATAGGCGACGGGAATCAAAGAGATGAGCACAAGCTGCGCACGAGTCATCTGAAAGCAGTTGTATCCGATACGCCAGCGGATGTCTTGCCGTGCGGAATTGCGCGATGAAGGTAATAAACGGTCAGTGCAGCTTCGGTGCCAGTTGATAGAGCATCCAATACACGGCCACGCCGGTCACCGAAACATAAAACCACAATGGCAGCGTGATTCGCGCGATCCATCGATGCAAAGACCATCGCCGGCGCAGTGCCCGACTAAGCGTGACCAAAACCAGCGGCAAAATGACAACTGCGAGGATCGAGTGGCTGCCCAGAATCGCCAGATAGATTGGCTTCCATTTGCCTTCGGGAAATCGCGTGATGCCGATTCCATGGCGAACTCGAATTGCGTGATAGGTCACATAACAGGCAAGAAATGCTGCCGACGTGACCAATGCGCTGGTCATGAAAACTGCGTGCGCCCTCCAGCGGCCACTGCGGATACAGACATATCCGATCGCAAGCAATGCAGCACTGACCCCATTCAGACTTGCGTTGATCCAGGGGAAATCATGGACGCTCATCCGCGGCCTTTATTGGAGCGGGCGAGGTATTTGGCATCCTCAACGAGCGTTTTCATTTCCGCAGCGTCCTTACTGTCATAGACGCCGCGCACATTTCCATCGCCATCGACCAGCAGGAAATGCTCATCGTGCATAATTGGGTCCGACTCCGTCGCCGGTAGTGCCGTCAGGCGCATCTGGCGGGCGGTCTGAAACATCTGCGTGCTCGTGCCGGTCAGAAAATGCCAGCGCGAAAGATCGGCCTTGTAGCGCTGGGAATATTCCTTCAGCACGGCCGGCGTATCGCGAGCCGGGTCCACGGTGAACGAAACGAATTGCACGTTAGACGGGATCTGCGACTGAAGATCACGCATTTTTGATGACATCATCGGGCAGACCGAGCCGCACGTGGTGAAGATGAAATCGCAGACATAGGCCTTGCCGCGCAGGTTGCTGTCGCCAAAAGGCTGGCTGTTTTCATCGGTCAGCGCGTACGAAGCCGCGTGATACAGCACCGGCAGCGGCCGGGGCCGCGGCTCGACGATCTTAATCACGACGATCGCGGCCATTGCCAGCACCAGCGCGCCCCAGATCAATTTCGTGATCGGGCCAATGCGCGGCACATCCTTATTTTCCGGCTGCGTAGATGGGGCTTCTCGATCAAGCATGTAGTCCACGCGTTTCATATTCTATTGCAAATCGGCCCGGCTGCGCACCGACGCCAATTTGCTGGCAAACAGGACCATGACCACTGCGAATGCAACGCTCACGCCGACGACCCATCCCCATGAAGGCCCCAGAAGATCGGCCGTCGGACTGTTCCAATAGATCGATTTCCAGAGGCCATCCCAACCATAGGTGAGCGGATTGATGCGCATCAGCCAGCGTATGGGCCACCATGCACCTCCGGGCGGAAAGACCGCGCCGGACAAAAACCAGAGCGGCAGCAGGAGGAGCATCATGATGGCATGAAACCCCTGCGTTGAAGTCATCCGCCAGGCAATGCAGAAACCCAGTGCCGTGAGTGAAAAGGAAATCACCAGCATCATGCCGCAGGCAGCCAGGAACCCCGCGAGTTTCCACGGCATCCCCACCAGCGGCGCGATCGCCAGGAATATGATGCCAGGCATCATTGCCAGAATTGTCCCGCCCAGCACCTTGCCCAGCACAATCGCCATCCTCGGCACCGGCGCAACCAGCACCGATTGCAGAAATCCTTCCTTGCGATCCTCGATAATCGAAATCGTGGAAAAGATGGCCGTCGAAAGCAGGATGAACAGCACAGTGCCGGGAAAGAAAAATTGCAAAAATGTTGTCCCGGCCGGCATTCCCTCAAAATGAAAACTTCGCCCCATCCCCGCGCCCAGGAAAACCCAGAACAGCAGCGGCGTAAAGAAGGCACTGGTTACCCGGTGCCGCTGGCGCAAAAACCGCACCAGCTCGCGCCGGCAAAGCGATGCCGCCGGCAAGAAGATGCCACCACTGCGCGGCTCGGGCGATGCTTGCTCCACCGCCAGCGAAGTCGGAGACGCCACTAAACTTCCAGCGTTTGCCATCTCGGGCAAATCCTCCAGGTTAAAACAAGAATGCAGGACCAACGATTGTACGGCAAGCAAACGCGCGTCGTTTACCGCTTAGGACAAAATGCCACAGGTCAAAAGAGAAAGTGGATCACGAGCAAAATGACCGCAAACAACACTGCGACGCGAATCGCAAAATCGATCAAATAGCTGACCCACTCATTGCTCTCACGGGCCCAACCCCCTGGCTCATATTCCAGCGTCGGCGGCTTTCTCTCTTCCATTGACCAGAATTGTATGCTGAAACCGGCAATTGTGGATCGATTGTTGCCCTGGCAGATTCAACTTGATCGAACGCAGTCGCTCCCATACCCTGCGCTTCATCGAATTCATGAGCACCGTGCCGTCCCCATCCACGATTGAAACTCAATCGGCCGAGGCGCCAGAGACTTGCGCCGCGCCGATCAAGCGCACGAATGCCGACGCGCAGCTTTCCCCGGCGATGCGCCAATATCTGCAATTCAAGCAGCAACATCCCGATTACGTGCTCTTTTTCCGGATGGGCGATTTCTACGAGATGTTCTGGGAGGACGCGAAGCTGGCGGCCAAGACGCTGGGCGTCGCGCTGACCAGCCGCAGCCGGGGCGGCCTCAGCAGCGAAGATGCCATCCCGATGGCGGGCGTGCCGTTCCACGCGGTCGAAAGTTATCTGAGAAAGATGATTGCCGCCGGGCATAAGGTCGCCATTTGCGAGCAGATGGAGGACCCGGCCACCGCCAAGGGCGTCATTCGCCGGGAAGTCGTCCGTCTGATGACGCCCGGCACCCTCACCGACGACCCGCTGCTGGATGGCCGATCGGACAATTACCTCGCCGCCATCGCGTTTCACATCACCAAGGCCGAGGGATATCGCGCCGGTCTCGCGTGGGTCGAGCTTTCGACTGGCGCTTGCGTGGCAGCGAGCGGATCGGAAGGGCAAGTTCTCGATGAAATCGCGCGGCTCCGGCCTGCCGAGGTGCTGGTACCGGAAATGCCCTCGGGGCAGCCACACGAGATTGCCAATCGAATCAAGGCGCTGGGGATTAACGCTGTGACGGCGCGGGCCGGTTGGCAATTCACGCCGCACCATGCGCGCGAGGAGATCGCGCGACAATGGCAGGCGCGCACGGCCGGCGGATTTGGATTTACCGACGACGACCCGGCGGTCTTCGCCACCGCCGCGATTCTCAGCTATTTGCAGGAGACGCAGAAGACGAGCCTGGCGCACCTTCAGCCGCTGCGTCGGCATGTCGTCGAGAATCATCTGAGCATTGACCCGGCCAGCTGGCGCAGCCTGGAGATCGACCGCACGCTACGCGCTGGCACAACCGAAGGCACACTCTTGTCGGCAATCGATCGCACACGCACGCCGATGGGCGGTCGCTTGCTTCGCCAATGGCTGCGCGCGCCGCTGTGCGATCTGGAGCATATTGCCGCGCGACAGGAAGCAATTGCCGCGCTGATTGATTCGGCGTCGGGCCTGCGTTCGCTGGTGGCAAAGCTCGATGATGTCTGTGACATCGAGCGCGTAATTGGGCGGGTGGCGGTGGGCCGGGCTGGGCCGCGCGATATTGCGGCTCTGGGCAAATGCCTTGCGTCGCTGCCGGCCTTGCTGGATGCGCTGCAATCTTTTCCCGCGGCGTCGCAGATCGCCCCAGAGTTGGAATCTCTCCGCGAATTTTGCAGGAAGCAGGCGGATTATCTTGCAAAAGCGATCAAAGCGGATCCTCCGCCACACTTGCGCGAAGGCGGCGTAATCGCCGACGGCTTCGACGCGGAGCTGGATCGACTGCGGGAAATAAGCGTCAATTCCGGCAAATGGCTCGCCGCTTTTCAGGCGCGCCTTGCGACTGAATCGAACATTCCCTCCCTTCGTGTTGGCTTCAACAAAGTGTTCGGCTACTACATCGAAGTCACCGACACGCACCGCGCCAAGGTGCCGACCGCCTGGTCGCGCAAGCAGACGGTCAAGAATGCCGAACGCTATATCACCGAAGAACTGAAGAAGTTTGAGGAAGAGGCTCTGGGCGCGCAGGATCGGTCGATCGCCCTCGAACAGACGCTTTTCGAGCAGATCCGACAGGTGCTTTTGCCGGAGGTGGCGACGTTTCAGGAATTGGCCCGCGGCCTTGCGCGGGTCGATGTATTGGCCGGTCTGGCGGCCCTCGCGATCGATCGGCGCTACGCCCGGCCCAAGGTCGTCGAAGAGCGCGTGCTAGACATCGTCGATGGTCGCCATGCCGTGCTCGATCAGCAGCTGGGCAGCGAGTTCGTCTCGAATGACACGCATTTTGCCGCTGAAGATTCGCTGGCGCTAATCACCGGGCCGAACATGGCCGGCAAGAGCACTTACATCCGTCAAGTGGCTTTGATCGCTTTGCTCGCCCAGGTCGGCAGCTTCGTTCCCGCAAAAAGTGCGACGATTGGCTTGGTCGATCGGCTCTTCACCCGCATCGGCGCCAGCGATGAGCTTCACACCGGCCAATCCACCTTCATGGTGGAAATGACCGAGACGGCAAACATTCTCAATAACGCCACGCAGCGCAGTCTGGTGATCCTCGATGAGATCGGCAGAGGGACCAGCACGCTCGATGGCCTGAGCCTCGCCTGGGCGATTGCCGAGCACATTGCCGGCACCGTGCGCTGCCGAACGCTGTTTGCCACGCATTACCACGAGCTGACCGACCTCGCTCAGCGATTCTCGGGCGTGAAAAACCTCAATGTTGCAGTGCGCGAATGGGAAGACCAGGTGGTTTTCCTCCACCGCATCATCGAAGGCGGCACCGATCGCTCCTATGGCATCCATGTCGCCCGCCTCGCCGGCGTTCCCCGCCCTGTGCTCGACCGCGCCCGCCAATTGCTCTCCGAGCTCGCCGTACATCATGTCGGCAGCCATCGCATGGCGCGCAAAGGGCGCAACGACCCCACCAGTCAACTCGATTTGTTTGTCGATCCTTCCAAAGAACTTCGCTCCGCCCTCGCCGGCCTCAATCTCGATCAGATGTCGCCCGTCGCGGCATTCGATCTCCTTCGCCAATGGAAACAGAAATTCGGCGGCGACGCATAAGAAGAGATTATCACTCGAGCGCGCGTTGCTGATACCTAAGCCGATTTAGGGGAAAGCGCCAAGAACGCCAAGAAGCCAAGATCGCCAAGAAAATCAATTTATAGTTTTTCTTCTTGGCGTTCTTGGCACCTTGGCACCCTTGGCGCTGAAAAACGGCGTTCCTTGCATGGCCTGGTAATTCGAGCAGGACCACGCATCCGCCATGAATCCTCGCTTGATTAAGAAACCTTGTCGGGATACAAGCTCTGCTCTTGCCGCCGTGGAAAGGCGGCCGGGTCCGATGCAACGGCTGGCTGCGAACCAGGTCAGGTCCGAAAGGAAGCAGCCTTAAGCATTACTGGTCGTGTGCCGTCGAGCTCCCGGTCGCTTTTCCGCGGCGGCTTTTTTTGCTTCTCCCCTCCTGCGAGCAAATTGGGCTGCGCCCCGCCTCCAGTAGATTGCCTTGCCGAATTCCTATAATTCAATCAATGCGTCTGCATGACCTGGGACAGTGCCGTTATCGGGAAACTTGGGAACTTCAAGAGCGCGCGCATCAAGAAGTTATGGAGGGCGGCGAAGAGACGCTCTTTCTCGTCGAGCACTCACCGGTGATTACGTTTGGGAGACGGCCGGGCGTCGGGCAGCATCTGCTTGCATCGGAACCTTACCTGGCGGAGATGGGCGTCGAAGTTGTGCAGAGCGACCGCGGCGGCGACATCACCTTTCATGGTCCGGGGCAGATCGTCGCCTATCCGATTGTTCGGCTGGCGGATCATGGGCTTTCAGTCAGCGGATTTGTGCATTGTCTGGAGAAGATTGCGTCGGCGACGCTCGGGGATTTTGGGGTGATGGCGCAGGCCGACCCCAGTGCGATTGGCGTCTGGGCCGACGATCATGGAACGCTGGCCAAGGTCTGCGCAATTGGCGTGCGCATCCGGCGCGGCGTTTCGCTGCACGGGCTGGCGCTGAACGTCACGACCGATCTGCGCTACTTCGATCTGATCGTTCCCTGCGGCCTGCACGGACGCAAAGCAACTTCACTCCAACGCATCCTCGGCCAGCAGTGTCCGCCAATGGAGAGCGTCAAGCAGAGGCTGATTGCGCATGCGACAAAGGCTTTTGCGCGGTAGATGCTTGCTTTCGCGGATCGTCGCATCAAAATCAGGCAAGGCAGCATCAAAGGAGTCTTGTGCGTTTTCATTCGGGCATCAGCGATCAGGAAGCCACCGACGACGCGGTCGCCGACCTGATTGACCAGGCACACGATGCGCTGGGCGACGCGATTGATGTGGCGACCGTCTTTTTCACCGAGCATCACCGCGAAGATATTGAAGCGGTGATCGAACGGCTCTGGCTGGAGCTGGACCCGCAATGCATGATCGGATGCAGCGGCGAGGGAGTGATCGGCGGAAATCGCGAGATCGAACGCGCGCCGGGCATGTCGCTGCTGGTCGGATCGCTGCCGGAGGTGCGCATTCAGCCGTTTCACATTGCCAGCGAAAGCGATTGGCGCGAATGTTTGAGCGAAACGCAATCGCTTCGGGAGATGCTGGGCATTGGGCCGGAGACGCGGGGGCTGATTGCATTTGGAGATCCCTTTACGACGCCGCTCAGTCAGCTGCTGCCTATGCTCGATCGCGATGCGCCGGGCGTTCCGCTGATCGGTGGGATGGCGAGCTCGGCGCGCCGACCGGGGCAGAACATGCTGGTGCGAAATGATGAGGTGTATACGCAGGGAATGGTCGGCCTAAGTCTGAGCGGTCCGCTGAAGATCGCGACCGTCGTGAGCCAGGGATGCAGGCCGATCGGCCAGCACATGATCGTCACGCGCTCGCACGAAAACGTCATCGAGCAGCTTGGCGGGAAGCCGGCGATGGAGGTGTTGCGGGGAGTTGTTTCAGAATTGCCGGCGAGCGATCAACACTTGCTTCAGAATGGGCTTTTCGTCGGCCAGGCGATCAGCGAATACCGCGAGCAGTTTGGCCGGGGCGATTATCTGGTGCGAAACGTCATCGGGGTCGATGAAGAAGGCGGGTCGGTTTCAATTGCCGACTATGTGAAGACCGGCCAGACGGTGCAATTTCATGTGCGCGATGCCCAGACGGCCGATGAAGATCTGAAGATCATGCTGGAGACGCAAAAGGTGCTGGGGCCGGCGGCTGGTGGGCTGTTATTTAGTTGCAATGGACGCGGACTTCGTATGTTTGACGAGGCGTGTCACGATATTACGGCGGCTCACGAGGTGTTGCCGGCGACACCGATGGCCGGCTTCTTTGCCGCTGGGGAAATTGGCCCGGTTGGGGGGAAGAATTTCATCCATGGCCACACCGCCAGCTTCGCGCTAATTCGGCCGGGGTAATTCAGATCAAGCTCCATGACTCAATCGAGCATCAAGCCCCCGCTTGACGCGGGCCGGACCGATTCGTGGGACGACATCGCTTATGTCCTGCCGATGGGGATTTTCCTTGCGCTAACTTACGTCGGCGGAACCTGGCACAATCTCTATGCCGCTTCCTATGTAGCCAAGACGATCCTTGCGGCGGCGGCGCTGATTGTCTTCCGCCACCGCTACACCAAAATCCGCTGGAATTTCTGGTGGCTGGGAATCATTTTTGGAATCGTCGGCGTGGTTCAATGGGTGGGCATGGAACATCTGCTGAATCATTTTTTCCCGCGACTATGGGAACCAAAGGTTGAGGCTTACAACCCATTCCAGCAGATCGCCTCGCCAGGCGCGCGATGGAGTTTCATCGGACTTCGTTGGGCCGATGCGGCACTGGTCGTGCCGTTCATGGAGGAACTGTTTTGGCGCGATTACCTCTGGCGATCGATTTCAGCGCCGAGCAATTTCAAGCTGGCCGACGTGGGCGAGCCGGACTGGACCGCCCTGCTGCTGGTATCACTGGTCTTCTGCTCCGTGCATGTCCAATGGCTCACCGCGATCGTCTGGGGATTGATGATCGCCCTGCTTCTTATTTTCACGCGAAGTCTGGGAGCCTGCATCATCATGCATGCGGTCACCAATTTTCTTCTTGGGGCGTGGGTTCTGAAGAGCGGCGATTGGAAATTGTGGTGAATGAAAACAACGATGCCCGCCAGCAATGACGGGCATCGCGAAGAATTCCTCTACCGGTGCTGCGAAATTATCCTGCTGCGTGCGCCGCCTGGCGCTGGCCGCTGTGAATTCCCTCGGCAAATCCTTCGATCATCTTGCGATTGAAATCGGGAATATCATCGGGTTTTCGGCTGGTAACCAAACCGTTGTCGGTTACGACCGACCGATCAACCCAGTTGGCACCTGCATTTTTCAGATCGGTCTTAAGCGAAGGCCAGCTTGTCATCGTGCGCCCTTGGACGCCATCTGCTTCGATCAAGGTCCAGGGGCCGTGGCAGATGGCCGCGATCGGTTTGCCGGTCTGCAGAAACGCGCGCACAAACTGTACGGCCGTGTCGCTCATCCGAAGTTTGTCCGGATTGGCAACTCCGCCGGGCAGCAGCAAGGCGTCATAATCTTCCGCATCGGCTTCATCGAGCGGCACATCAACCTCAAATGAATCGCCCCAGTCGGTCATCTTCCAGCCGCGCACCTTTCCCTTAGCGGGTGAAACAATGTCGATTCCCGCCCCGGCTTCTTCCAGCGCTTTGCGGGGTTCGGTCATCTCCACCTGTTCGAATCCATCGGTAATGAGGATGGCAACTTTTTTTCCTTCAAGTCGTGGCATGATTGAATGCTCCTTTCATTCCAAGCGCACAGCGAACAACGCCATGTGCTTGCAGGCGAATGGTGCAACGGGGATGCCATTTGCCGATGGGCTCGCCTTGACGTTCGCTGATCCTCTGCCTATTGAAGTCAAGCCGTGCCTAAGACTGTCGTTATCAATGCGGTTGGATTGACTCCGGCGCTGATCGGTCCGTTCACGCCACGGCTCAAGGCGTTTCGCGATCAGGGAAAGCTGGCGCATGTCGGCTCGGTCCTGCCGGCCGTCACCACGACGGTCCAATCCAGCTACCTCACCGGCACCTGGCCCGCCGAACACGGCATCGTCGGAAATGGCTGGTATTTCCGCGATGAATGCGAAGTAAAATTCTGGCGGCAATCCAACAAGCTCGTGCAACGTCCCAAAATTTGGGACAAGGCGAAGCAGGCCGATCCATCGTTTACTTGCGCCAATTTGTTCTGGTGGTACGCGATGTATTCGTCGGCCGACTACACCGTGACTCCCCGGCCGATGTATCCGGCGACTGGGCTGAAGCTGCCGGATGTGTGGACCAATCCGCCGGAGCTGCGCGAATCGCTTCAGAAAGAGCTTGGCACATTTCCGCTTTTCAGCTTCTGGGGGCCAAAGACTTCTATCAAAGCGACCGCGTGGATTGCCGACGCGGCGATACGCGTCGACGCTCAATATCATCCGACGTTGACGCTCATCTATCTGCCTCACCTGGACTATTGCATGCAGCGGCGCGGAAGCAGTGCCGAGGCTTCAGCCGACGATTTGCGCGAGCTGGATGCTGAGGTCGGCAAACTGCTCGACCATTTTTCTGGCCAAGGCGCGCGAATAATCATTCTTTCCGAATATGGAATCACTGACGTCTCTCGGCCCGTGCATTTGAATCGAGTCCTGCGCGAGGCAGGCTTAATCGCCTTTCGCGATGAACTGGGACACGAATTGCTCGATGCCGGCCAGAGCAAAGCCTTCGCTGTGGCCGATCATCAAATCGCGCACATCTATGTTAATGACAGCACATACTACGACCGCGTGAAGGAGCTGATTGCTTCCACGCCGGGCGTGGAGCGAGTGCTGGATAATGAAGGCAAACGTGAAGCGCACCTGGATCACCCGCGCGCCGGGGACCTGGTGGCGATAGCTACTCCCGATTCCTGGTTTACCTACTACTACTGGACGGACGATAACCGTGCTCCCGACTTTGCCCGCACCGTCGATATTCATCGCAAGCCCGGCTACGACCCCGCCGAATTGTTCATCGATCCGAACCTGACCTTCCCGATGGCCAAGGCGGCTTACACATTGATGAAGAAAAAACTTGGCTTCCGTTACCTCATGGAATTAATCCCGCTCGATGCGAGCCTGGTGCGCGGGTCGCATGGGCGATTGGCCTCGCGCCCCGAAGATGGGCCGCTGCTGATGAGCAATCAACCGCGACTTCTTCGCTCCAATTCAATCGGCGCAACGGATGTAATGGGCGTGCTCTGGGACCACCTCACGGTCGGCTGATTAATTCTACCAAACGTAGAAAAAGCTTATTGAAACATTTCGCGCTTTAGGCCATGAATGAAGCGTGGCTTCCGCGATGATCATTGCGGCCAGCCGGAGATCCTCGATGACCAGGCTCGCTTCGCGCATTGGCGTTTTTGTCATTGTGCTTTGGATGCTTACTTTTGCTTTGCCGCGCGCGGCACAAGCGCAGGCCACCCGCCCTTCTGGCGTCTGGGTTAATGTCACCTCCAATGTCGGCGAGCCAAAGTGGGGCTATGCCGGCGTCACCCTCCTGGCCGCTGTCCCCGGCAGCAATCAAATTATTGCAGGCGTCAGCGAAGCCGGGCTTTGGGAAACATCGGATGGCGGAAAATCGTGGGTGAAACTCGGCGCCGCGGATGCTGTCCCGATCATGAATCGCCCGTATCAAATCGTTTTCGATCCCAAAGATTCGAACATCTTCTGGGAGAGCGGTAATTACGCCGGCCCGGGCCTCTTCAAGACCACTGATGGAGGCAAAACCTTTCAGCCACTCGGCAAACTCACGCATCTCGATGGTCTTGGCATCGACTTTAATGATCCAGAGCGAAAGACGCTGGTCGTCGGCCATCATGAGCAGTCATGCAGCGTCGAAAAATCAACGGATGGCGGACTAACCTGGACCAACATCGGCCAATCCCTTCCAACAGATACTAACTTCTCATCTGATCCAATTGTTCAAGACGCCAACACGTTTATCGTTAATGCCGCTGGCTGGAAGAAGGATGGATCATTTGGCATCTACCGCACCCCCGATGGCGGCAAGACCTGGAAGAAGATTTGCGACCAGGGGCCGGCTGGCATTCCCTGCACCACGTCCTCAGGAGCCATCTATTGGCAAGCCCTATGGGCAAAAGGCCTGCTCAAGAGCGAAGACCATGGCCTGACCTGGAATCTCCTGCCCGGCCCCGTCAAAGAGAATCCCATTGCACTGGCAGATGGAAAACTGATGGCGGCCGTCGATCGACAACTCCTGATCTCCGCCGACGGCGGCAAGACCTGGCAAAACACCGGCCCGGAGATTCCCTTTAAACCCACCGGCATATGCTTCAACGAAAAGGGCCAAACCATCTATGTTTGGCGATCGACCGAAGCGCGCGAAGATAATGTCATTCTCAAATGGGAAATGCCGTGAGTGATTTCGCAATCAATAGTGGACCCACGTCAGCCAGGCGACACCCAGAGCGAGTGTCAGAATTGTAATGGGAACCCCAGCTTTGCAGTAATCCCAGAAGGATACTTCCACTCCCGCACGACGGGCGTTTTCAACCACGATGAGATTGGCAACGGAGCCGAGGATCGTGAGATTGCCGGCAAGTGTGCTGCTCATGGCGAGTGCGAGCCACGCCGTCTGCTGCTGAGCCACGGGCATCACATGCATGACCGGCTCGAAGAGAAGCACGGCCGGCACGTTACTCACCAGGTTTGAAAGCAGAGCCGAGGCAGCGCTGAGCAAATCAATCGGATGCGTCAGCAGAAGATTCCATCGCTGGATGTCCCATCGGCTGACGACATGCATCTGAAACGCATGCACGACGATGAACAGGCCCGTAAACATCAGCAGCAGACTCCAGTCCACCTCGCGGTAAATTCGAGTAGGCTTGATCCGGCTGAGCATCAAGAATGCCGCGGCTCCAATTGCGACTAGCGCGATCCGTAAACCGGTGAAAAACAGAATGACCGCCACCAACGCGACGATGCCACTTTTCCATTGCAGGCGGACCTTGACACGATGGTCGTGAATTCCTTCGACGGCTCGATTCACGGCGCTGCGTTCTGCGGGATCGCACACAAGCGAACGGCGATAAAGCAGCAGAATCACTAGGTAATCGACGATCAAGCCGAGCATCGCGATCGGCATCAGGTGGATGGCAAAGTGAAAGTACGAAATATGCGAATGTGAGCCGATGAACATGTTTTGCGGATTGCCGGTGATGGTGCCGGATGAACCGATGTTGGCAGCCGTCGCAAGGCCAATGAGATGCGGCACCGGCTTATATCTAAGCCGGCGCGTCAGTTGAAGCACCAGCGGCGTCATCGCCAGGCAGACAATGTCATTGACAAGAAATGCTGAGAGGACTCCCGAGAGAAGGATGATCGCCGCCAGCAAGCCTCGCGGCGAATTGATTCGATCGAGAGACCAATGTGCCACGCGCACAAAGAAACCGCTGAGGCGCAGGAACCCGACGACGACCATCATGCCAAAGAGAAGGAAGAGCGTTTCGTAGTCAATTGAGTTTGGCGCGGTGGCTTGTGAAAGAGTCAACACGCCCGTGCAAAGCATCAGAGCCGCGCCGACGAAGGCAATGCCGGCGCGATCCAGGCGAAGCCTGGGAATCTTTCCCACCGCCAAGGCGAAATAGGTCAGCGCAAAGAGGACGGCGGTGAGCCACCACTTGATTGATTCGCTCAAAACGATTCCTTCCCACGGTGTGCGGATCAAAAGAGCTTCGCGCAGCGATCAATCAATAGCGTCGCGAACTCGCCCTTTTCCATAGCCGGCAATTTCTCATTGGGTCCATCGGGCCAAAGCAGCACCGCCTGAACCCGCGCACTGTCCATCGTCGCAACGGGGTTATACACCATGAGATCGAGTTTCTTGCGACCAAGCTTTTGACGCGCCCGCTCCAGGTCCCCTTCCATTTCCAGGCTGAAGCCGACAATTCGTTGCGACGGAGCCTTGGACGCACCGGCAAGGGCCACGATGTCCGGCGTCGGCTCGCATTCGATCGTCAATTTGCCAGCTCGATCCATTTTCCGCGGCGCGACAGAAACGGGGCGATAATCGGCCACCGCCGCCGCCATAATGAGCAGGTCATGCCGGGGAAACTCGCGCAGCACGGCCTCCTGCATCTGGGCGGCGGTTTCGACCTGAACCGTTGGTACATCGGGCATGGCAATCGAAACAGGGCCGAGCACCATCGTGACCGCATGACCGGCCGATTTCGCTGCCTCGCCCAGAGCTGCGCCCATTTTCCCACTGCTTCGGTTGCCGATATAACGCACCGGATCGATCGGCTCGCGCGTCGGCCCGGCCGTAATCAGAATCCGCATAAGAATCTGATTGTATCGCAGCGCTGCAAAACCGCGCATTTCCGGCGTCGGCTGGTTAGACTTGCCCGACTTGTTAACGATTAATCGTTGACTAAAGGTGAGCTGAAGTGGAATTGAAGTTGAAGCCAATAATCCTTGCCTGCTGCCTGATCTGGGCGGCCACGAGCGCCATTGCGCTGGGCGATTCCAGTGATGACCTGGTCGATCCGGTCATCGTTGCCATCGCGCGCGAGCAGGTTTCGTCCGACCGCATGCATGTTGCAGTGCTTGCCATGGCGTTCTCTCCCGATGGCAAAACCTTCGTTTCCGCCAGTGCGACCGATCCGACTTTATTCTTCCGCGAGTTACCTGCGGGAAAGACCGTGGCACAATTCAAAGCGCCAGGGAAAGGCGTCCGAAAGATCGAATTTACGCGCGATGGCACGCGCATGATTACGTTCGGGGATGAAATCGCCGTCTGGGACCTCAAGGAGCGCAAGATCCTCTCGCATTGGCGAGTCCAGGGCTATGCCACGAGCTACGCGATGTCGCCCGATGCTAGAATTGTCGCCCTTGGGCGAAACGGCAGCCTTTTAGACCGTGTCGGCATCCTCGAACTTCGCGACGCAGAAACCGGCAAGTTGCTTCGTGAATTTGGCGTGCCGAACTATCGCGCCATGAGTGGGCTTAGCCTCGCTGGTGTCGCACTCAACACCCTCGCGCCCGGCGGGTGGATGCTCGCCCCTCACGCTCTCGGCCAGGCCATTACGATTGCCGTGAAGGAAAATGGACAATCCGTGCGCAGCATCGAGTTCTCATCCGAAGGAGACTTCGTTGCGTCGGCAGTGCAGTCTTCGTCAAGGTCCGCAAATCAGGATCTGCGAGTTTGGAAGACCTCGGATGGATCGCTTGTCGTCAGCCATCCTCTGTCCAACGCGGGCTCGGTCGAATCGATCGCAATGCTGCGTGCCTCCGATCAAGCGGCTATTCTGATGGGATGCGATTCCTTTGATCTGCCGGGCGGCAGGGAGCGAGTCATTGCCGGCCCAAGGCCACTGATGGCAGCGCTTTTAAATGCCCGGCGGATGCTCGCGCAGGGAAATTGCGGGCCGGCGGTGATCGATCCGCAGAGCGGCAAGACACTTTTTACATTGCTCGACGAGAGCGGTCAGTCGCCCCTGCTTGCGGCGATTTCTCCCGATGGAAGATGCGTAGCCGGCAGCGATCTATCGGGCAAGATCACCTTCTGGAGCACGAGCCGAGCGACCGTCGCTGCGGTAAATCGTCTGCCCGCATTGCGCTGCCAGTTGATTTTGGATCGCGCGGCTTATCTACCGGGCGAGAGCGTGGAATGGCGCTGCCGACTGACGAATGTGAGCGACAAACCCGTCCCCGTTTATGCATCCTCCCAGTCACCCGATCAATCCGCAATCGCACTCCGATTGCGATCGCTTGGTCGGCTGCGAATTGCTCGGCCTTCGGCGCATCTGATCAACATCGCTTCACCAACGATGCTCGCAGCTGGCGAATCAATTGAAATGCGATTTGCTTCGCCCGCGCCCGGCGTCATCGCAGCCGGCCACGGCGAAACTTATCGGATGGATTCGCAAGCCAGCTTGGACGTGGCATACGTCGAATATGACCCGCCCGCGGGCGCGCCGCCTGAAGCGGGTACGCGGATGATTTCGCAACCCGTGCAGCTTTTGCGGGATCCCGGCCCCGCCTTCTCGCATCCGGTCTATTCAGACTGGATCAAGTCAGCCGATGGCACGATCGCTGTTCGCCTCCATCTTGATTCAGCTCTGTTCAGCGGCAATGGCAATGTCTTCGTCCATGGAGAAATCCGAAATGACGCCGATCACCCGGTGACGATCCGCGTGCCGGAGGATGATGTGTACGCGTCAATACGCGTCGAGGGGCCGGCAGGTGTCGCTCCGCCGGCAAAACCGTTTTCCCGATTCCCGCGATTTATCACCCTGCAACCCGGCGCGACAACGCTGCTTTACGGAATTGTCGACGCCGGCCGCTTTCCCCAGTCGGCCGGCCTTGGGCAGTTCGAAATCCGCTACGCCTTTCATAGCTTCGGCGGCAAGAATGCCGCCAATCTATGGACAGGTGACATCGCTGTGCCCCCACTTCGATATTGGCGCGTGGATCATCTGTCCGATGCGCCCGCCGAAGCTCTGGGGCCCGGGCAAGACTCTTCAGCTTCCGCGGGAAAGTAACTCGATCACGATCGAATTGCGCATGTGAAGCAGCCAGCGCGGTGCTTATACTGACGGCGCACCGAGTCTCGTTCCGCAAACGCGATGACACAGCAGGCTCCAGCTTCAGGCAATTCGCGCTGGATATATCGAGCGCTCATGCTTCTTGTCTTAGCCGGCCTTACATGGCTCGGCATGGATCAACTTCGGCCGCCAGCGTGTTCGACTTCAGATCAGCTAGACCAATTCTCCTGCGATCGGGCGATGGCACATATTCGCGCGATTGCGAGCCAGCCTCACCCGGTGGGTTGGATAGCCGATACGCAGGCGCGCGAATACCTGGTCCATCAGCTTGAAGAGATGGGACTTTCGGTGCGCGTGCAGAAAGCGCGGATTCGCCCCCCACTTGCATGGGCGCCCTTTGCTTACAACATCATCGCCCGGCTTCCGGGTACCCATCGAGCGCCGGCGCTGATGCTGGCTTGCCATTACGATTCGGTGATGTGGGGGCCGGGCGCGTGCGATGACGGCCTCGCGGTAGGCGCGCTACTGGAAACGATGCGGGCGCTCAAGGCGGGGCCGCCTCTCCGCAATGACGTGATTCTGCTGATCACCGACGCCGAGGAATTGGGCATGCGTGGGGCGGAAGGGTTTGTCGATTCCGATCCGCTAGCCAAAGACATTGGCTTTGTTCTGAACTTCGACGCGCGGGGGACAGATGGCCCGTCAATCATGTTCCAGACCAGCGATGGCAGCGCTGACATGATTGACGTCTTTGCATCAGCCGCGACTTACCCGGTCGCGACTTCATTTGCCGGCGATGTGTACCGGCGGATGCCCAATAACACCGATTTCACGATTTTTGCCGATGACGGAATGAAGGGGCTGAACTTCGCCTTCATCGGCAACTACGCCTACTACCACACGCCCGGCGATAACCTCGATCATCTGGATCGGCGGACGCTCGCCCACACCGGCTCTTATGCGCTGGGCCTTTCGCGAAAGTTCGGCAACCTTGATCTATCCGCAATTCGCGCCGGGCCCGGCGCGCCAGATGACATCTACTTCACCGCTTTCCGTGGCTTGCTCATTCACTATCGCCAGCGTTGGGGCATGGTGCTGTCGGCGATTCTTCTTTCGCTCACGACCCTGGCATTGATCGTCGCCCGCCGACGGCATTGGATCACCACAGGCGGAACCTTGGCCGCGGTCGTTCGGCTGATCGTCGGGACGGCAATCGCCGTGCTGGTCGCATGGATAGCTGTCTACTTCGTCCGAGGAAGGATTGGGAAACTGCCCTCGGACCAGCATCGAGATGCGATGGAATGCGCGGAGATTGTTTGTGCGCTTCTCGCCGTCGTCACGACATTATGCTTCATGCTGATTGGCCGGAGACGGCCTGCCGCGAATAACCTTGCGGCAGCGGGATTGGCCATTTGGGCGCTGCTTGCGATTCCGGTCACGATTTTCTGCCCCGGCGGAAGTTACCTGGTTTTCTGGCCAGCCATAACAGCTTTGATTGCATTTTGTGCAATCGCCCCAAACAGGCTGCCTCCATGGGCGAGGCTGCTCAGCGCGGGCACCGCTTCGGCGCCGGTGCTGTTTTTGATGCCGCCTTCGATCGATCTGTTCATGACGGCTCTGACCTATCGCGGGGCCTACGTGATCATGCCTTTGATCAGCCTGACTCTCTGGCTGCTTGTCAGTACCGGGGCGGTCGAAATGCTGGGCGTCGTCGCAATGCAATCGCATGTGGCGAACCGCGATGCGTAGCAAAGGCTTCCAGCACTTCCAGCCTGTGATTCGGAATTCACAGCCTGGAAGGCTGTGCTACGAGTCCGCATAGACGATATCCTTGGCCATTGTGAGACCATTGCGGGAGCAAACGTGAAAAACAGGTTGACGCGCGGAGCGGTTTGGGAGCTGGTCTGCTTGTTGGTCTTCTACTGTCTCGCAAGTTCATCGCATGCAGCAATCAATGAAACCGGCGTTGAAGATCCAAATCTCGCTGGCTTCGATCGGCTCATGCGCGAATTCATGGTCGAGAATCATGTGCCGGGTGCTGGGCTGGCGGTCGCCCGGCATGAAAAGCTCGTCTATGCCCGCGGATTCGGATTGGCCGACACTGCAACGCACCAACCTGTCGAGCCGACATCTCTCTTTCGCATCGCCAGCATCACCAAGCCCTTCACGGCGGTAGCGGTTTTGCAACTCGTCGAACACGGGAAGCTGAAATTGAACGACCGCCCTTTCGAAATGCTCGGGCTTGTGCCATATCTGGAGCCGGGCGCGAAAGTGGACAATCGCATCTACCGCATCACGGTCGAAGAGCTTCTTCATCATCGCGGCGGCTTGGATCGCGACAAATCCTTCGATCCGATGTTTGATTCGGTCCACATCGCGCGGGCGCTGCACGTTCAGCCGCCCGCTAATCAGGAGGCGATTATTCGCTACATGATGGGCCGACCGCTCGATTTTGAGCCGGGCACGCGCGAAGCCTACTCCAATTTTGGATATTGCGTGCTGGGGCGCGTGATTGAGCGCGTCAGTGGCCAGCGCTACGATCAGTATGTTCGTGATCATGTGCTCGCGCCCCTTCACATCCATGACATGCGGCTCGGCCACACGCTTTTGAACGAGCGATTCCCCAGCGAAGTGCATTACTACGATCTGCAGAACCGAACCGGCGGCTCGGTCTTTCCGCCGACGATTGGAAAGCAGGTACCGCTGCCGTATGGCGCGTGGGACATCGAGGCGATGGATTCACACGGCGGATGGATCGCGTCGGCAGTAGATTTGGTTCGATTCGGTAGTTCTCTGAACAATCGCAACAATTGTCCGATTCTTCATGCATCGAGTATCGAAACGCTTTTCAGTCGGCCGCGACTGGGAGCGGATGAGAAGCCCAAGCCGAATGATCCGTTCTATGCCTGCGGCTGGGAGGTTCGGCCGGTGGGCAAAGGACGAGTCAACACCTGGCACAACGGCGCGGTGGATGGAACATCGACACTTTTAGTCCGCAGATTCGATGGCCTGACGTGGGCCGTCGTGTTCAACACGCGATCGAACCCGCAGGGCAAGGATCTCTCCGGCCTGATCGACGGCAAGCTGCACAAAGTTGCCGACGAGGTAAAGAAATGGCCGGACCATGATCTGTTTGGCAAGTTCCTCGGCACCGCAGCGCGCTGATGGTTGCGCGATACCATGGCCGATGGTTAGCTTGTTCCCTCTCCCGGTACTCCGGGGGAGGGTTAGGGTGGGGTTTTCCGCGATGTTCGTCGAAGCAGACAGCCCCCCCAGCCCTCCCCCGGACGTACCGGGGGCGGGAGATAAAGACTCGCGCTGATCAATCGCACCCCTGCCAGCCTACCGATTGAAATCCTTGCTCCAGTCTTTCTGGAACGCGCGGCGTTTTCGCCGTCGGCCACTTGCAGTTGCCTCGGCCTGGGTAGATGCAAATGGATTGAGCCAGTGTTGATTTTTCATAAACACGAAGCCCATGAGCGCCCCGCCCAGATGCGCTGCTTCACCGCCGACGTTGGAGCCAGACGAAAAGACCGAATAGAGCGCGAGTCCGATTCCGAAGATGGCTGCCGTGCGAATCGTGATCGGAAAGATGTAATAAAATAGCTCGACATCCGGCGCGATCATGGCCGCCGCGACGAGCAAACCGAAAATTCCCGCCGACGCGCCGATCATCGGCGTTTGCGGATCGACATTGAGCAGGCGAGCCGCCGACAGCAGCAAAAAGCACAAAGCCCCGGCAACTCCGCACAAAAGATAGAAGGCAAGATACCGCCGCCCCTGGAAATGAGCCTCGACGATCGGGCCGAAGAAGTAGATCCCGATCATGTTGAAGATCAGGTGCATCGGCGAAGCATGCAGGAACTGAAACGTCAAAAAACGCCAAACCTGCGCATGGCGAATCGCCAGGTCGATCGAAAAATATCCCCATACATAAAGTGGTGACGGAGCGGGAAAATCAAAGCCTTCAATACTGATCGTGTGCTGGCCGAGCGTGCGCTGCAGGATCACTTCAGCCATGAAGATCAGGATGTTGCTGACAATCAGCCAGGTCGTGATCGACCAGACGCTGAAATAGCCGAATCCTCCCCGAGGTAGCGTCTTGCGGTAATACTCGCGGTCGTAGATCCCCATACACGAATCGTAACAAGGGCCGAGCGGTCGAATCAAACCGCGCCAATGGAGGTTCTTACCCCCTCTCTCGGCGTATTCGCCGGAGGAGGGCTGGGGAGGGGGCCGAACATTTACGCGATTCGAGTGAACCCCCCTCCTAGCCTCCCCCCGGAGTACCGTGGGGAGGGAAAGTCAGTTCTACGCTTCGAATTATGCATCGTTGCGCGGAAATTCAATCTGCAGATACTTCTTTGCCGGGCCGTCGTCGAGCACTTCGCGACAAAGCTCCGCGAGCTGATTTCGCTCCCCAGGCCACATGAAATCGATGTCGATGCGCGATCGCGCGATCCATCGTGAGGCATCATGTTCCGGATTCAGCTTGATCTCGACATCCCGCTTCACCAGCGCGCAAAAACCGGGGCAATGCCAGAGCGTGTCGTCGCCATGAAGATAGAAAATATCGACGGTATCGAGCTGGAAGAATTCTTCCGGAATGATGCCGGTTTCTTCCTTGAGCTCGCGCAGTGCGGACTCCCAGGCGCGCTCGTTGTCTTCCATTTTGCCGCGCACGGTGGACCAGGCGCCGCCGAGATATTTTCCGGGCGCTCGGCGAAGCTGAAGAAACTCATGCTCTGCTCCATTGGCACCGGGGCGCACAACGAAACAGGCCACCATGTCATAACGAACGCGCATCGTGTTGGGTCAATCCGCGACCTTCCGCGCGGCAAAGGTTTGGCCATCGATTCGGCGGACCAAACCTTTGAGCGTTAGAAAAGTCAGCTCCTTCAGGATTGTTTGAACGTCGAGTTCACTCCGCTCGACGATCAGATCGACCGAAGCGGAATCTCCGCCGATCGCGTTGAGAATCGCCTGCTGCGGCTCACTCAGAGCAAATGGAAGCGTAGGCGTATTGGACGCGGGCGATACGTTCGGCGCCGGCGCAATGAATTCATGCGGCTCTGCCGCCCCTTCCGGCAATGGCCCGAGTCCTTCGAGAATATCCTCTATTCCTGCTGCGAGAATCGCCCCATCGCGAATAAGCTGATGGGGGCCAAAGGACAGCGGATTATCCACCCGCCCCGGCAGCGCAAAGACCGGCCGGCCATGATCATCGCATGCCTGGCGCGCGGTAATCAGCGCGCCGCTGCGCTGGTCGGCCTCGATCACCAGGACGCCGCGCGAAAGGCCACTGACGATTCGATTGCGACGCGGAAAGTTCTCCTTCATCGGGGGTGAGCCCAGAGGAAACTCGCTGATCACCGCGCCCCGCTGTGCGATCTGCTCGAACAGCGGCTCATTCTCCGGCGGATAAGGTGTGTCCACGCCGCTGCCCAGCACAGCAATCGTTCGGCCATTGTTATGCGAGAGTGCACCGCGGTGGGCTGATGAATCGATGCCTCGCGCCCCCGCACGTGGATACTGGTGGGGCCGTGATTCGTGCCGCTTTCTGGTCATGTGCGGCCAAGAGAATAACGCCTAAGCCACGTCCGTCTAGCACGCAACTGGCCCCGAAATATGGCGTGGCCCCGCAGACCATCCGGCGATGGAGAGCCTCGGGCCGGCTGACCGTCTAGGCTATTTATTGATCGATCTCGTGGCCGATTTTGGGGCTGGGCTGCCATTGCCATTTCCTGTCCCCATGAAGTGGCTCACCACCGTAAGGACGGCGACTGCCCCAAGCACTGCCAAAACCACGAAAGAGACTGTCCAATTCCGGCTAGAGTTCTCCTTCGTCTCCCCCTCATCCTCGACCTCTCCGACGAATGTCTTCTTTCTCGTGCCCCTAAACGGAATTCCAAATATAGTCGTGGATTCTTCTCGATGCCGTTCGGTGCCTCTTCGTTTCCTCGACTCCTTAGATGCGCGTGTTTTGGCCCCACTGGCTGTCAAATCAAGTTCGGCCCCGGCTATGGTCGGGTCGTCTTCCTTCTTCGGCTTTTCCGGAGAGTTCATGGTCATCACCGCTGGCTTAAAAGGAGGCTTCGCTGGATCCTTAAACCCCTCCACTGGAAGCCCCTCGTCTTTCAGTGCCTTTTTGCACTCTGCAATGACTTTGGGCGTACAGTAACCGGCTACCAGCCGCTGCATGCTGGCATAGGTCGGTCCTCTCGGAACACTGTATTTCCTCCCGAGGTCGCCGGAGACTATCCGGATCATTCTATAATAAAGCGATATTGCGGTAAGAACTCCTGCACATTCTTCGGCAAACCCCTTGATCCAAGACTCGTGCTGTTGCCCACCATGCACATCAGTTTTTGCGGCAAACTGCTCGTAGTAATTCCATCGAGCCAACGCTGCCTGCTTAAGCGCCGCCAAGCATTCATCCTGGGCTTCCGGCGTTGGGTTTCCCCTGCATAACCTCTTCCATGCGAGCAGCGCATTAGAATAAGCCGCCTTATAGGCGGCTGTCTCAGCTGTAAATTTATCGTAGGGTCCAGAATCGGCGGACATCAATCCTACTTAGGGCTTCCCACCCTGACCGCCTTGATTGGTCTGATCTATTATGTCCGTAATGATGTCGTTGATATCGGAATCGTCGAAGGCGGCTTCTTTATACTGCCCACGACCAGCCGGGACTTCCGTCTCGACGATTGTCCGCCACTCCTTAGGTTGCGGCGACCGACCCAACTTGTCCTTAAAGTCGCGGGTCTTCTCGACGATTTCGTTTATCTGATCCTCGGTCGGGGTCAGGCCATATGCGGTTTTAATGCCTGCTCGAATTTTGTCGCGATCCATAGCCCTCCTGAGCCTGATTGAATTGGATCAGGGAGCATAGGACAAAGTCGCTGTTAATTCAAGATTATTGTTTGTCTTCGCGTGGTTGAGGCTGCTTGGTGTCGCCGCCCTTCGATTGCTGGATGATTTCCTCGATCAATTTATTGATATCTGAGTCGTCGAATGCTTTCATAAGCGCCTCCAATCACAATATATTTTATGGAAGCTGGCGTTGCCAAACCAAATTCTAGGCCACTTGGACCATGAATCCCATCGCGCTATCGGCGGCGACGAGGCGGGCGGGTGTCGCAGTGGATAGATTCATCAACCTCGGTGCCGTCGTCCAGCCTACCGACGATGCGGACTTTATAGGGCGGTGCTCCCCAATCGTCGGTGAGCAATTCCTCCACCAAGGCCATCCCATCCAAGCCATCCCGCCGCAATTCCAGCAGGCGAAGGTAAACTGATTCGTCTACTTCCCAATCCATCGCGCCACCGTTGACCAGTGAAGCTTCGACTCTAAGCATGGATGAATTATAGCATTCGCGCGGCAAGCTCAGTATGACGCATCGTTATCCTCTAACGGTTCAAGAAACCCATATTCTTCGGCCATCTTAGCTTCGGTCTTGGCGTCCAGTGGCTCAAGCTCAACTCCAAAGACGCGACCTTCCGCATAATCTATGAACCATTTAGCTAACTCCTTAGCACTTATCTCGGGCTCTATGATCTTTTCGATTGGTTCATCTAGGCATTTACGGGGTGTATTGGCGGCACCGAGTTTGATGAGTTGGTCGCGATATGAATTCCGTCTCGCTGCTGCTCCGCTCAAGTAAAGCACAGTCTCTTCCAACTGTGCTATCTCGTTCCGACAAAACTCGATGGAATCAGCACCGACGAGGCGGGCCAATTCTTCGTTCCGTTTTTCCAGCGAACGAGAGATTTCGATAAGCTTGGCGAGAATCGCCACACTCATTTCGCTTAGTGGCATGGACGGGGATTATATCAATGCGTGGATAGCCTACATCCGGCTAGCCTCAAGTTTGCGCATTGCTTCGATACCCGTCTGCGGCCCGGTGTGGACCGCGAAAGTCCACAGGCCATAGAAGGTTACCAGCCAATTGTTGCCGAGAGGATTGGGCTTTTTGCTCGCGTACTGATAACACACCGCCTTATGTGGCCCCAGTTCATACACCGGTGATGGGCCGTAGATCGCCATCCTTGCTCGAAATGGCTCGACCGATTCGGGAGGTAGCCGCGGCGCGACATAGACCCCGTAGTCATCTGGCATCCGCTGACCCATATGGACGAAATATAATCCCCGAGCGATCTTTCCCATCACCCTCTCAAAGGCCGGGATATCGATCTGAAAACTAGGCGGTCCGTGGACATAGATGTCCGGCTCTACCTCGACAACATCTGATTGCATAGTTGCTGCAATCGCCTCTCGCCGTCGTCGTGATTCGGGACGCAGGAGGTTGCGGGCAACCTTTTCTTCTAGAAGAAATTTCACATCTGGATGATCTTCCGCTCCGAGCTGCATGCAAAACATGTCTCGCACGTAGGCTTCATCTTCACTCATATTTCTCGGTCCGCCGAGCCCACGTAGCTGGTTGCATTCCACACAGGCATCCACCTTGGGTAATTCAGCCGGGTAAGGCGGTCGGAAAAAGCCCCTTGCGATTACATGCTCCCACTCAGTGCCATCACGGATTCCGCAATAGACGCATTTGGGGTAAGGCAACTCTGGGTCGCCACGCCGGATTTGCCTAGGCTTGTTCATGCCGGATTCTAGGCAGTGGAGAGGCTGAAATTTCTTGCTTACGACTCGCCCCACCATTATACAGGCACTGTCGGCGGTTCCCCGCAGGAGGCTTCTCCCCCCTTAGCTTTCTGCACCCGCCGATTTTTAATGCGCCATGACCCGCGACCGCCAAACCATCTGGGCGGCCAACGGTTCACCAGTCGATGTTGGGATGGCACTTCCGGCATGGCCTGATGTCCTCCCCCTTTTCCGGCTTTGCATCCTCCAGCAATTCAAATGGGCCCTGCCACTTGCCGGATGAATCCACACTACCGGTCTTCCCGGTTCCGTCGTTGCAATCGACGCACGCTCCACGGTGAAGAGTCGCCTTGCCCTTATTGACGTAAATCCAAAACATCGTGTGGGATTTCTATCGACGGCATAGTCCTGCCGCCCTGCAATAAATTTCGGGAGCCTAGCGTCTAGGGCGCTTGTGGCGTTTGGAATGCTTCGGCGGCACCTTCGCACGCGTGGCTGGCATCCGCATTGGCCTGCTTGGGTCCGCGATTCTAAATCCGTCGAGCGGCCTGAAATCTGAAGCGATCTGCGTGGTGTACCACTCCTTATACGGCTCCATCTCTTCTGGCACCAACATGCCAATCAATGTCCGGTAAGATCGCAACGCCATCGACACCGCAGATTGAACGAGGGAGGGCAACCCAACAGGGTATCGCAATGGTTGGTAAGCGAAGGTTTTCCCGCCCTGTTGTGTGTGCATGCTCTCCATAGCATTGGTTGCATGCATTTCACCAGAATACGTGCGATACATGATTTGGTAAAATCCATGATCGTTCACGGCCTCGGCAAGCCCTTGGACGTTACGAGGCCCGTCATACAAGTTGTACCACCAGATTTTTCCAGACTTGATTATGCCACGCGTTCGCTGCCACTCTGCCTCCACCGGCACGTATTCCGGCCGGAGGAACATCTTTTCAAGGTTTTTGATTGTCGATTCAGTGTCCAGGCCGACGATATCTAATTCCCCGAAAGTAGAATCTTTCTTAATGTCGGCATCTAACTGCTTTCCCTGCTCTGTCGAAGGATCAAGCCTTTTATACCAGTCGATCCGAGCATGGGCATGTCCAACGACGTACTGAAGGGATTTCCGCTCCGTATCGCCCAGAGCCATGTAGCTCAAGCCGAACATAGCCTCCATCTGACTCCGAAGAATCAATTTGGCCGGATCAACTGAGCAACGGCGGATCAAGATCGCAATCGCGTCCAAAGCCTCGACAACGTGCAGACCTAGAAACACTGGAGCCACAAAGTTCTGGTTTGCAGCAGCGTCGCATTTCTTTATCAAATGCGTGCCATAGTTCACCACACGTTCTACCATCCCCACCGCGCGTGAAAGCGACCCCTCCAAATCTGGCTGGATTCCACGATGCAATAGTTCTCGGCATGGCTCGTTCATGTCCAATTGTAGGCAGTGTCAGCAATAAATCTCTTGGGGCAATCTCCGAGAGCGAGAGCTCTCTCTTGTGTAATAATACTTGACAAAGTATAGGTTCCTGTGTTTTAATTGCGACCGTAGTAGAACCAACTAAATCCGCAAAGCCCTGCCGGGAGTCCGGCGGGGCTTTTTTCGTGGAGTGATGGTTTTACTCAACGGCCCGCAAGGCCAGGAGCAAGCAATGGCAGTCAAGACCCTCACCAAGCGTCACACCCGCAAGACCAGCAAGACCACCAAGGCGACGACCCGCAAGTCAGAACGCAAAGCCACACCAGCAAGCAAGCTATTCCAAGGCACCATCCCCTGCACCCGCCTGTTCAAGCTCGATCTGTCCGAAGCATTCGCAGCCAAGCAGAAATGGAAGAAAGGGACTCGCGTGGAGGTTGCCAACTGGATGATTATCAACGACGCCGCCAACACCGTCACTTACTGCAACACCTATCACGGCATCCCCCGCGCCTCCTACAACCCCGAGACATACACCTATCCCATGGAAGGTTGGTCGCTCAAGCAGGCCACGAAGAAGATGGACACCTTCACCGAGATCGAAGATCGAGAAGAGTGGCCAGCATGGGTCGTTCCGGCCACCAAGCGAAGCCGCAAGTAATTCCCCTCACGGGGCGGGCCAAGTGCCCGCCCCTTTTCATTTACCGGAGAATAATCATGGCCAAGAACAAACAATTGGATTTTCCCGAACTGCAAGCCAAGGTGCTCGATTGGATCGAAGCGGAACTGCAAGGCCCCCTCATGGATGCCGACGACCGGGACGAGATCATTAGTATCCTCGAAACCTTCCACGAGGAACTGGCCAGTGTGCCGAAGCTGTTGACCGAGCTTGAGAACGGTGATTGAGCCAAATCTAAGGAGCTTGTTTTCTCCAAGGCGAGCCTCCCTCGGTCGTGTTGAGGGAGGCTCGTTGTATTTGAACCTCGGTAACTCCTAATCCCGAGCCCCACTGGATGCGTCGTTCAGTGGGGTTCGTTTGTTTTCGGGTCGAACTTAATCTCCCCCTTCCGCACAGCCCTAAACCACTTGGCCACTTCCACCCGCGACAACCCCGTTAGCTCCACAACCTTCGTAATCAGCCTCTCGTAGGGCCTTGGGTCTGTGGCCGCGATGTGCCGGATTGCTTGGTCAATAGTCATTCAGAACCTTTGCTCGCAATTTTCTGCCGCCCGCCGCTCGCGCCACGTGTCACCGTCCGGCGAGATCGAGCCTTGTTGGACAGTGTGCATCCAAATCCGCGTGATGAACCACGTGAGGGCGGGCAATTCCAAACGAGCTCGATTCGGGTGGGTTGACCCGCCCCGCTCCTATATCAGGAGAAGCCATGGACAAGGTCACACTCACAGCTAATGGGGGTAAACAGGAATTCATCGGCAAAGCAGTCGCCAGCCTCCGCGACGAAAGGAACGTCACCGAGAAAGGCCAGACCTTCCGGGAAGTCTGCCTCCACGTCCTCTTCCAAGTCCAGGATAATTCATTCCTGCTCTACTCCGAGAAGCGGACCCTGGGATGTCTTTATGAGCGGACGCTCCACTCTGTTGGATCGTTGAACGCGATCTATGAGTTGTTGCCGGAGTGTTGGGCAGATTGCCTCGTTGGTGGATTCCTAGATCAAGTCTCGAAGACCTGAGGGGAATTATGTGTGGGCCATGCCTCTGTTCCAATGACAGCTTTCGCCCTATTGGGCAAGGAGCAATTATGATTCGCGTAATGCTGTTCGTCGGTATTCTCGCTGCGTTCGCCGTGCCCTCCGTTGCACAGATCAGTGTTCAGGAAGCCCAGAGCAGGCTTGCGGCCAAGACGCACGCCCGCGAAGTCGCGGCCACACAGCCGACGACACTGACCAACGCGGAAGTCGAGGCCCTCCAAAAGCAGATCAGGCAACAGGAGGGAGAGATTGCGAATCTCAAGCAACAGCTAGCCACCCTCCGCCAGCAGCTAGCAAAGTCGGCCCCACCGCCCCCTACTACCGAAGATCAGGCCAGGCAACAGATGCAGGATTTCAAGGCGCATGTGGTGGGTATGAAGCTGGCTGAAGCCGTGGAAAAGATGAAGTCGTATCGTGTGGTTCTACCAAACGACATAGCCTACCTGGACGAGTCGAGTGGCGATCTGCGACATTTCAGGGTCAATGCGGATGCCGGCAGTTGGGGTGATTACACATTCCATTTCTTGGTTGATAAAAACGACGTGATTCAATCGTTCTACACCACCAAGATTTTCGTGCGGCACTCAGCCCCCGCAGAAGCATTCCACTGAAGAAACGAGGCCCCGGCAGACCTTGGGATTGGTCGCCGGGGCCTTGCTGTATAAATGTGTCGGTGTTCAAACTAGGGCGAGGAATGGGGATGGCTACCCGCTTTACCCTTGTCCGGATACTTCATCGCGGCTCTATGCCCGACACACTTCTATCGATTCCTGCCATACTTCTCTTTCGCATCCTCCAAACGCATCACCGGCTTTTTCACAAACTTGTTCACCTCGTTGTGCATAGCGACTGTCCATGCGAAGTAAGTTTCATCCGAGCTTAAATCCGGTGGATGCAGAAGGTAGAGCCTGTCCCAATGGTCGCGACATTCCCCACAGGGAATCGTCCGGCGAAACTGCCGCTCCAGCCATTTGAGTTCTAGGGATGGGATTCCATCGTAGACATCTGGCCGGTTGTGGAGCAATGACCACAGCGCCGGCCCCCACACTTCTTTCGAGGCTCTGGTTTTCCTTACCGGATCGTCCGGAAGAATGATCTTGCGTTGGGAAACAACAATTCCGGGCTTTGGCAGAAGCAGACTGGAGCTTGATTGACTGCTCGCTCTAATCATTTCTGGTTCCGGCAGGAAGAAAACACTGGAGTGGGATTGGCTGCTCGCGGAGGATACCCCACCGATGATAATGTGACCACCAGACGACACCAAGCTAGCAGACGACAGACTTTCCGGACTGCTACTGCTGTTGGAACTCAGACTGCTTTGAGAGCTCTGGCTACTGGCTGAACTTAAACTGCTGGCGGAACTCGCGGAGCTTTGGCTGCTGTCGCTCTCGAACGGCCCACTCGAACTGCTGCTGCCCACTGGAAGCGTGCAGCCATTGGGGGTTACCGTGATGGAATTCACGGAATAATAATTCTGTGGCCAAGTGCTCGGCCCCCACTCTGGCGGGCAAAAAGACGGGCCGACATCGCAGGACCAATCGCTACCGGCATATGGGGCAAGTGTCGCCGAATCAGTGCAGCTTGCCGCTGCCGTGCCCTTATAAGTATCTGGCTCATGCCCACCTGATATCGGGTCCGCGCCACCACCACCTATATGGATTGATACGTCTACGATCCACTGCCCGCTGACGATGTTGGCATAAATCTCGATCCAGGCGACGCTGCTGGTGAATTCACTGTGCGGGAAGCCAGCACAGTTGAAATCATCGTAGAGTTCGAAGAACGGTGACGAGTGACCAAGGTCGAAAGCCGTGGCAACACCGCAAGGGACACAGTAAGAGCCGGATATATCACGAATTCGCTTGGTGGAGACAGATCCCCCATCCCCGAATTCATAGCAAGTGGCAAAGCATCCGGTGCAGATGGAGAAATCGAGATCGACTCGAATCGCGTTGACGGTCGGACAGCCGCCACAGCCGCCGCCTCCGCCGCCGCAGCATGCGCAACCATTGGCGTCGTTCATTAGCACGCCGCTCTTCGCCAGAAGTTGTGAGCCTCGCCGGAGTAAATTGCTCATGCTGTGGGGCAATCCGTGGTGCCGGTGATGGTGGTCGTGCTCGGGGTGCCGGTCGATCCGAATAGTGTGGCGGGAGTCTTGGTTTCCTGGAGATTGCTCCCATCCCAAGAGACATCTGTGACGATGTTCACATTAACGGTGCCGGGCTGAGTGTTCACAATCGTGTAATACGGGAAGGAGTCGGCATCGAAAGTTACGTTGATAAAAACGATAGTGCCGTTGGCCAGCGCCGTGGCAGTCGAGCCAGTCGCATCACCAGGATTGATTGCCCAGAAGACCGCTGCCCGTGAACCATCCCCGTTCGTCGTTGATGCAGATACATCCCCCGTCTTCGGATTAGTAGCGTCCTGCCACCCATTCTGATTTCTGACTTGCTCGGTGTAGGAATACTTGAATGGCCCGCCGCTGCCGGAGATCGAAGCGTTACCCGTTATCTTGGCCCAGAAGAAGGGATTGACGGGTGCTCTTGGGCGTCTCGTGCTAAATTGGTTGGTAGCGAATTGCTGGTCGCCCGATACACGACGAACGGCATCGAGCACCATCTTGGCGGTGTCAACATCGAAGACAGCAGGCTGCTTGTGGTTTTGTCCGGCCATTACACATCTGCCAAAATCACGTTGAGGTCTGCTTGATACTGGATGTCGAAATCCATATGGACAGCCTTGGCTCCATCAGCTAAGGGCATTCCATGACCATCGAGGTAAGTAATGGTTGTCTTTTCGAGGCTATTACCGTCTGTAATTCGCTTGGATTTGGTGTCATTAGGGCCCTTCTGGTTATATCCCTGATCCACCAGTTGATAAGTCCAGCCGCCGCTGCCGTCTGAATTGAGCCGGCGGTAATGCAGGACTATGGAAACCGAAAAGAAGGAGATTCCATAGCCGACCTGCGTTGACCAATCCGCCTTAGCCATCAGCAGTGTGTTCGGCGGATAAATCATCTTCTTCCCGTAAATCGTGAGCGTTACCTGCGTGGAATTGACCATGCCACGCAAGCTTTCCAGTGTTTGGATATCCAACAGGTCTGGGACGATGTTGAAGTTCACCGAGATGGCGGCATCGTAGAAGATTCTATTAAGTGGTGGCTCGAAAGGATCGCTAGCAGAGTTCACAATCGGCTTGCCGTTGCGGTCCTCGTGTTGCGGTATTTGTCTCTCCACCCCGGTGCTCTGCACCTGCACATACCATTTGCCGGATTCAGTCTTAGAGGAATTCTCGGGCTGCGTGCCGTAGGTGACAGTAATTTTGTACAGGTCACGGTGCTTGGCGACTCGCTCGCAATCCGTCTGCCGCACGCGAAGCCAAGTCGGAGCAAGCGGATGCACATCCCCTACTTGGGGAATTCCAGGTGCGGAACGAGCCAGAGCCGGAATCCAGTTGTCAGGATCATCCACCCTGACAAACCAGATTTCAGTCTCTTGATCCGCGATAGTGCCATCGGGAGCGAGCGTGGCGACGGATTTGGCCCCATCCCACATCTTATCAAGCTGAATGACTGCCATACAAGACGTTTGATGGGAGACTAATTGCTAGAAATGCTAAGCATCACCGGACCATTACCCTGCTGGAACAATCCATAGATATCCCCAAGGGTTTTGGTCTGCTTCTGCTGCTCGGTAAGCTGTTGGCGAGAGAGATCAACCGTTGGATCATTCCCCCCATTATTGCGGACGGTGAAGCTAGAGAAGTACTGCTCGGCAGTCGCCTTCTTGTTGGGCTCCGCCTTATTCAATTCCGCCGCTGCCTTCTTCGATAATTGGTTGGCCTGATCCTGCGTAATGATGTTCCGCAACATCGCCTGATGAATCTGGTCCAGAGCCTCCTGGTATTTCTGCTGCGGCGTCATGGCCTCCTGCCACATGGATTTCATCTTCTCTTTGAGTTCATCAACTCGCTTCTTCTCCTCTTCCTTGGCATCAAGGGATTGCTGGAGCATCTGTGCCTGTTGCATCTGGTCGGCTGTGGCCCCAAGCTGTTTCAAGTCATACATCTTCTTCTGGCCTTCAGACATCCCGAAGGTGTCGTTGGCCTTCTTAAGCTCCGCGAGCGTCGAGACTACCTTCTGTGCGTTCTCCTGGGCTTTCTGCCAAGCCTGGGCATACTTGTCGGCGTTATTGGCCGCTCCTGCCGTGGCGCGTGCCGACTCCGCCGCCGCCTGGGCTGCTTTGTCGTGCCCGTCTTTGAAGTTCTGAATCCAGTTATCCGCGGCCTTGGAATTCCTCCCCTTCATGAAGTTGTCCCAATGCTCGCCCGCTTTCAGGAAGGCATCCTGACCGATCTTGTCAATGTCAGCAGCCATCTGCCGCGTGGCATTTCCCCAACCAGTTGCAGTGACACCAACCTTCTTGAGCAGCCAATCCAAACCATCTAGGACATAGGAAATTCCCTTGAGGATTGCCACATCCGCCTCGGCCCCGGCATACTGATACATCTGCCAAGCAGCTTCTCCCGCCTCCAGAAAATCCGCGGACTTGGCAATGGCCTTTAAGACCCAACCAAAACCGTCAACGACATATCCGGCAGCACCCTGTCCCTTGGTGCCGAAAGCCACAACCTTATCTGCCGCTGCCTCCATCCACGGAGCAAGCTGTATTGCCACCGTCTGCACCACGCCAGTAAAGGCATCCTGCATCTTCTCAATGGCCTGATTCGCGGCAATGACCTTCTGCGCGTTCACATCATTGAGGGATGGATTGAGCTTCTTTGCTTCCTCCACAAACTTGGTGATGCCCGCACTCCCCTGGGAAAGCAATGGAACAAGCCGCCCGGCCATGCGTTCGCCGAATAATTGCCCTGCTGCCGCTGCCTGCTCCGAGACGTTATGGACCTTGGACAGACCATCCGCGATTTCAAGCAATGCTTTATCCGGGGATTCATCCGCCAGCTTCTTCGCATCGAGCCCCAAGTGGGCAATTACTGCTGCTGCCTGTGGGCCGCTGCCGGATGCCACTTCCCCAAGGGTCTTTTCCATGTGGTCCAGACCATGGGTGAGTTCTTCGGCATCCACGCTAACCATCTTGGCTGCGTGTTGCAGGCCGTTCATCACTTCGACAGAGACACCCATCCTCTGGGCAAGTCTGGCCTGCTGCTCGATGTTCTCCATGGTGGACTTGAGCATCATCGCCATGCCGCCACCGGCAGCGATGCCAGTCAGAGCACCCATTGGAGAGAGGATGGCACCCGCCGCAGACTTGGCGGTGCCGGCTAGAGATTGGATGGTGGATTCTGCTTTCTTGAATCCAGACGTGAACATGTCCGTGCTGGCGGAAAGGACGACATTAATTATTCCGGCGCTGGCCATGGTTTACTCCGTCTCAGTCCACAACAAGAAATCTTTGAATGAGGCTGGGGATTGGTCCTCGGTGCGGTGGCAGTTGACGAGCACTGCGCAAAGATGTGCGAACAGGAATTCGAGACGCCGATCTAGCATTGGCTCGATCTGATCAAACGCCATGAGCTCCGAGAGCTCTACTGAGTTGAATTGCTCAAGGATTTGCCGGACGGGTATTCCCATCTCCCGACTTAGGCGGAGATAGAACTGCCGCTCTGTCCGGCCTCGGAGTTTTTTGATAGGTCCTTGATGCTCTCCGCGTCCAGCTTATTGACCTTCTGGGCAATGTCGTAGAGCCGGTCCAAGACATCATGCTTCTTCCCACCAAGCAGCACGGCATCGGCATCGGAGAACAAACGACGACCCAATTCATCACAGAGGCATCGGACCAAGAGCCGAGCCCGCCCGTTCTCCCGGTTGATCTTCACTTCCTTATCCACGAACTGGAAATTCTCGGCGTCCAGTGCATCACGCTCGGTGCCGGACATCACCTTGATCCAGACATCCTTACCCCATTCCGGGACAGGAACTTTGACCGGTTCGGGCATGTCCTTGGCTGCGAGGATGGAATCGCGTAGTTCTTTACCCACTGTTTTCTCCTTGGATGTCTTTTGTCGAGGTTATCGGGGTTCGATTATTCGTAAGTCACGGGGCCACTGACCTTGATGGCGAACTTAATCGCAATCTTCTTGTCGATCTCCACGTTGCCTTCGTAGTCGGTGATGCCACCACGGAAGGTATAGGTGTGAGTGTCAGGAAGAGTGATCTGCCACCAGTAAAAGACACCAATCATTGGTTCCAGAATCGCATTGCTGGCGGCCGTGTAGTTGATCGTGACATTTACTTCACCCGGCTCGATATCACCCAATACATACTCGCGGGTGTCGCCATCCGAAGTCATATGAGTGACATCATCTGTGGCAACCTTCCGCTTCGGGAGCGAACCTGAGAGGAATTCTCCAACCAGCGTGAATGATCCTGGAGCAGTGTCGCCATCCGCCCCGTATCCCAGAGTTGAATGCTTACCAATGATTCCGGCAGACTTAGACATTCGTGCTCCTAGTGAATAACTGTTTTCACTAGGTTTGCACCGGACATTTCCTATTGAACGAGAGAGGGTTGGTTATAGAAAACCTCAAAGACCATGCTCCGCTCGTAGACATCGCTCTCGACGCCCACCGCCTGCAAAGCCTCGATCTGCTCTGTCTCTCCCCGATAGAAACATCCCTGGACAATAATTCCTCCCCAATCCCCATCCCCGAAATCCAGACAGTTGAAGACCGCCCCCGCCAATTCATCCATCGTGCCATAGTCCTTGGCCAGAGCCGTGACCGTCACCGTCTGCGTTACTAAACCGCTTGGCCCATCCATCGTGTAATCCGGCACCATCGCACTACAGGCGTAGACGATGCAGGGATAGAACTGCCCGACCTGGGGACTTGCCAGAGGAAAGATCGCCTCACAGATTGCCTCTTTGATGATCGGATCAGAAGACAACTGCGCATAGATCGCCCGGCCTAATCCTCGCAGGTCCTTGAGACGGTCGGAGTTGAGAACATCGGGATGCGGCTGGCAGACAACAGGGTCGATAACCTGCACTTCGGAATTGTTGATGACCCGGAAATCCGAGAAACTGACCACGGGACTACCATTAGAGTCGGTGAGATTGCCCATACAGAAGATTTGCCTATTCCTGCTCGATCAGATCGAATAGGGTCTTCTGGGTGATATCCACCGCCTCACGCTTCTTGGACTCATAGGCCCGGTCCATGAAGTGCTTGCCCGGCACAAACTTCCTGCCGGCTGCGAGACTCGCTTGATGGTAATTCTTCTCGTTGAACTTCCCCCGCAGACGGTGGCCTAGGAAGTGGCCACTATTGACGAAGGCCCCATAGAAGGCTTTCTTGCCTATCGTCACCATCACGGAGACGATGCCCCCGCCGCTGCGTCCAGCCTTAATCTTGATCTCGCTGGCGAGTAGGCCGGTGCGGGAAGGAGCATCGGCTTTGGCCGCGTCACGGATTGGTGCTGCCCCGGCGCGTAGAGCCGTGCGAAGATGCCGACGAGCAACCTTATTCTCCAAGTCATGGAGCTTGCTGATTACTTGCCGGTCGCCTTGGACGGTTAAGCCTTCCATAATTATGTCACCGGCTGCTCAGTCACCAGGATCGTCAGGAATCTCCGCCGCTCTCCCATCATTGCATCCTGTCCATCACCATCGAGCACGGCATTGATTGCGAAAATCCGGCTCCCAAACTGGACTTGGTGAGTGGGAAGAATCCCCGGCTGATATCGCATCTGGATTTTATGGTTGACCGTAGCACCCCAAGTCATGGCGAATTGCTGTTCCCGGCCAGTCAAGGGCTCGATGGATGCCTTGGCCGTGCGGAACGCCACGAAAGGAGTCTTCTTCTGCCCATAGGGATCAGGCTTCCCCGGACAGGGTTTGAGGATGCTGATCTTGTGCTTGAACTGTCCGGCCTGCATACAAATAAGTTTGCTATTTAGGAGCGTCGGGAATTGGGAAGGGATGGTCAGTCAACCAATGGCGGATGGAATAATAATCCTTGCCCCACTTCTGGTCATGCCATTTTACGACGTAGCGCCGCAACCGCTTGGCAACAGCTTCTTCGAAAGTCGGGCCATATCGCTGAATAATTGTTGCTCGTTCCAACCACCGTGTCTCACCGTCGATCGTGCGAGGCCAAAGTAGGAATAGACTGATCTCTCTTTCCGAGCCTCGCACTGGCTGTTTCTTGATCTTCTGTTTCCACCGCATAATTATGCAACCCTGTAGGCCCAAAGCAGAGACTCCACCCCAAAAGGAATGCTCGTCAATCCCGGTGCCGCCCCCTCCGAGCGATGGTCATACCAGAGGCCAATCAACAACTGCATCGCAGCAATGATGGGTTGCGGAACTCCATCTGGATATCCGGCGGTGTAATTGACCACCACCGTGTTGATCTCGTTAATCGTCTGCGGCCAAGCCTGTCCGGAGGCCAGAGCAATGCGTGGAGCAATCGAATTCAGGTCAACCACATAGACAGACGGGTCAAGCGTCTGCTGCTGGCCGTTCACATCCAGGTAAGTGATGGAATCGACGGAAAGCACCGGAGAATAATTCAGGCGGAATATGTGGCTGTGGTGGTGTTGCCATCCGGGGAAGCGGTCAAAGACCATGGAGCGGGAAGCACTGGTTACGAAGGTGCGATTACAGAACTTCTCGCAATACTCGCGTGCGGCAGTAATAAATCCCTGAATGAGCGTGTCTTCGTCGGTGTAGCCAGCATCGACGCCCAGATACTGCTTGGCATCGGCCAATGAAAGTGGCTCGCCGTTCGTGCTGATCGGTAATCCGGTTACTGGCATAATTACACCACCGTCGCCGTCTTGGTCGTTGCTTGGAATCCCGGAGCTTCAAACACGAAGACATAACTGCCGGAATCCAGATTCATTTGGTTGACCCAGCGCCCATCACTCTTGGTGAAGACTTGGCCACGAGGGGTTGCCGTCAATGGATTGGATGCATATTCGCTGGCCAGGAATGCCGTGACAGTCGCCTCGTCGATCCCGTTGCCGTTCCCATCGACGAAGCGGAGATTATCCGTGCCGCCCGTATCATGGTTCACTGGCGTATCCCCGGTGCCGGATAATTGACTGGTCGGTGCATTCTTCAAAGCATCCGGAGTGAATGAGTAGTTGCTGCCGCTGGTCGCGAGCATCGTGGCAACCTTGTCCGTGACGGCCTTAATGGCATTGACGGCCGTAGTGGGGTCAGTGCGGCCAAGCAGTGTCACGAGATCGCTAAGAGCCGTGGCGATGTCGGAATTATCCGGAGCGGTGTAGGAAGTAGTTGCCAGACGACTGGAAACAGTCGTGTCCAGATTCGTGGCAATGATTTTCCCGATGCTCCCCGCTGTGGTTAGATCGGTGGTATCGGTCAGGACTGCTTGAGCGATGGTGCCGGCGCTGGGTGGTGCCGAATAACTCGTGGAAGCCAGACGACTCGACACAGTTGTATCGAGATTGGTTGCAATGATTTTCCCGATGCTCCCGTTGGTCGTTAGATCCGTCGTATCGGTGAGCACGGCCTGTGCGATGCTTCCCGCACTTGGTGGAGCGGTGTAGCTGCTGGCTGCTAGTCGGCTGGAAACAGTGGTGTCTAGATTGGTGGCAACCGTCGTGGCAGTCGTGTCGGTCGGTGCCAATATGGCCATGACGCCAGGGGAATTCAGGGAGAAGACCCCGCCCCCGAGCACGCCGCCATTGACGTTACCCTGAATGCTGCCAGTGACATTACCAATGACATTGCCCAATACACCATTGGCCGTGACACGCCCGCTGGAATCAATGGAAAACGTCGAGAAATTGGTCGGGAAAGCTTGGGTCAAGCTGTAGCCGGTCTTGTCGTTGTTGGTTCCGACCGTGACAGCGCCGCTGCTCAAGCTGATCTGGTTGGCCCCGGTGCCTGACTGGAGCTTCACGGCATTATTCGAGTCGCAGGTTGCCAATCCCCCGTTCGCACCTGGATTTGCCGATGGCACAGCCTGGGCGAAGGAGTTGCCCACAATCTGCCCACTGTAGACCCACTGTTGATCCACCGTGGAATCGCTGGTCTTGAACACCGCGACATAGAAGCCCGCCGTGCCGGTCGAGCCGGATGCGAGGGTGTAGGAATAAATCCCATCCCCGATCTCGGTGGCTGATCCTGCCGTGACGATCTCTGTGGAATCCCGCCAGATATCGACAGTGACAGTCAGGCCGGTCTTACCCTGCTTGGATGCGGTGAAGATTGCTCGAAATGGGACGGATTGCGATGTTTGGTAAAGCACTTACTAAATCTTTGAACGGGAATTACCCCCCTTGGAGGGCAATCCCGGCGATTGCCGTCGCGATCACATCACTGGTGTCGAATGTAACGGAATAGGTTCCAGCACCGCCCGCCGTGCCGTGCTCGGTCGAGAAGTCGCCACTGGTGCCGAGATCGATAGTAAATCCGCTCGGTGCGGTGTAAGTAACACTCTGGTAAGTCTGGAACAGAAAGCCGAGCAGCAGATTGTTATCGCTAGCGGTGGTGAAATTCCCACTGCCAGGAGTGTTCGTTAAGCCAGTGTTCTGAACCAATGCCAAGGCGCTGATTGGCTGTGAACTGTCCACTTTGATAAACTCACGGACGAACATCCCGCAGAGATCAGAGGGATTATCGGGAACTAAATTAATCGTGGTGCTTCCCGCATTAGCAAAACAATACCAGACACCGATAGATATGCTGAAGCTTCCAGTTACAAGCTGCTTCAATGTCCATGTGTTTCCGTTAGTGTCGGTAAGATTCCCCGAACTCATTGCACTGTTTGAGTCCGCCCAACCCACCACGAGAATCAGATTTCCGGCCGCACCGGGCGTCCGCGTAACGGCCGCGCTAGTCGCACCGTCACCAAACTGAGGTACTCCCACTTCAACCGGCGTCGGCAACGGTGCAAGTAATTTCGGGACGAGCGGCGATAGAGTCTGTCTGAGAGGAAGAATCACTCAAGACTTTTGATCGGGGATTACCCATCCGAGACGACGCATCCAGCGACCATGTCGCTCTGCTGCACCGGCAGACACCGGGAATCATAAAGCTCGGCAATGATCCCGGAGATTTTGGCCTGAGGTTCCCCACTGCCACCATACAGACCAATCCCCACAGCCGCGTAACGGTGACGGCATGGTGAGCAATCCAGAATCACCACGCCAGTACATCCATAATCAAGTTGGATCGCGCTGGCCTCAATTGGTGTCCACTGTGCCTCCGTGCCGTCAATCCGATCCGCAACATAGATCGCAAGCATCGGATCGGCATGATCCTTGTTCTCGGTGACAGTAATGATGAATCGCACTGCACCGAAACCCATAAGCTCGACGGGCTCAGACAGGATCACAGGGCCTGGATTGATTGTCTCGCTCCCCGCTACAGGAAAGGTCTTGGTGATGCTCGTGAGGGGCATTACTTGGCTCTTGGTTTAGATGTACGGGCAGCAACTTCCGGAGTCCTGCGGGAAGCGGACTCCAATCCACCATCGAGAGGCTTGGCACGGCCAGACTCGATAAACCGCTTGGCTGTTTTCTCGTCGAGGTCATGGACGCCCGCTGGCCAGTTGCCATTGGCGTTTGCCACAGTGTCGTAAAGCCAGACTTTCATTGTGTTCTCCTAGTAGTGACGGCCCGAATCCTCCCCGTGAGAAGAAGGATTCGGGCCGCCCAATTTCACTGAACTTATCTACCGATTAGGCACACTTGCCTTACGCGCACTTCCCACGACTAAATGCCTCAGCCAGGACAGGAGCACCATCGGTATACTTGCGGGCCAAGTAGCCCACAAGATTGTTCACAGCGAATACCTCGTTGAGACGCTGGATTTCCATACCGAAGAGGTCAGCGATCCAGTACCATTTCGGATCGTAGAGGCAGAACAGGTAATCCCCTGTATCCGTAGCACCTGGAGTATAAGACGGAGCGTATTCCGACTCATCCACCGGGAAACCAAGGAGCGTGTCAGGAGTACCCGCCTGCGTGGACTGACTCCACAGGTAACGACCGAGAGTATCCTTCAAGGTCGCGGCAATCTCGACGATGGAGCGATGCATGATCCACCGAGCATTCTGGCGGTACTGTGCCTTCAAATTGAACTTCGTCTTCACGAAGCCGTCGAAGGTAAGAGTGCCGTCCGAACCGGTGGCCACGTTCACATCGCGGGACGTATCCACACCATTGTTGCTGGCGACGAAAATGCCAAGAGGCTGACCAGTGCCATTACCATTGAGGTAGGCATTTTCCTCGGTGACTGCATAGTGGTAGGAAATACGGTCGGCAACAATAGTCTCAGGATTGAGCACGGCGGTCAGGAGCAATTTACGAGAAACCTGAATCAGCTTGGTCAACTGATTGGGCTTCAACTGCCGCTGGCCGATCTGGGCCGAGTTGTCTGGGCTGACCGTCGCAACTTCGCTCGTCCATGTTGGATCAGCGATATCCGTTGCCAAGGTCGGGATGCCCAGAGAATCCGAGCTAGTCACTGGAATGACAGTGGCATACTTTCGCATGAACACCATGTTGTCCAGTTTCTTGATTAACTGAGCGACGAATTGCAGGGGGGGATGGAGATATCCACCGTCCGAACTCACGTCTGAGGCGAAGGAATCAGCAGTCCGGTACTCATTGGCGAGGTAGGACCGGAAAGCAGCATCCTTGGTCTTGGATAGACCTTGGAAAGCTGGATGCACAGTGCTGCTGCGTTTGCTGAGATCGGCAAGATTGAGCTTCTGGCCCCGGTACTCGATCTCGACAGGCTTGTTGCGTTCCTCGGCGGTCTGGCCAGGATTATCGACTGGCATCGTGCGACGACCGCGAGACTCCTTCATCTCGTTTTCGAGTTCTGCCAGTTCGGAAGCACGAGCCTCGTCGGCTTCCATTTCCTCGATCTGCTTTTTCAGATCGCCCTGGTCCTTCATGGCCTTGTCATAATTGGCCCGTTCCTCGGCAGTAAGCTTACCGCCCTCTCGGGTCTTGTCGGCCTGTGCTTTTTCGTGGATGGCTCGGGCATCAGCGATGATCTGAGCCCGCTTTTGACGCAGTTCTACGGAAGTCATTGGAATTGTTTCCTGTGTATTAATTCCCTCCAACACAGGACCGCCCAAAGGACGAACAGGCGAGACGCCGAAGGCATCCGACCTTGTCAATGCTGGCAAACGGACATTTGCCTGGAATGGATTTGTCTTAATGGAGTATTACTTACGGAGCAGGAGCATTACGCCAATCAGGATCAGTGCTGAACCCGACAAAATGCATGTCGAAGCCATACAGAGAACCGTTACTCCAAGATATCGCTGTGCGTGCTCAATCATGGCTTCCCCTATTCAAGTTCAAGCAACTGCAACTCCCGCCCCACCGCTTCAATCGCGGGAAGGTCGAGAGACTTCCGATAGGCATTCAATGACCGCAGCGCCACATCCGCTGCCGGATAGGCCGGGTAAGTGACAATAGAGATATCCGAGAGGTCCACATCATGGAGCTCACGGATTTGCTGGCCGTTCTCCGTCCGCCAGTTGTCCTTGAGGCAGTTGAAAGCGAAAGACATCTCATTGAGATCGCCCCGCTTCATCTTGGGGATGATTCGCTGCACATCTGGGTCAGTCGGGTCTAGCTGGGCATCGAAGGATAATCCCCGATCATCTTCCTTGAGTCGCAACGTCCCGCTGCTCGTGCGAGCCAAGGGGAGATCGTCATGGTTAATCAGGAATCGCACATCGCAGTTGTTAGCCAGCGTGCGGGTGAAGGTGCCTGGGCGGATGATTTCTTTGAAGCCGCCAAGATCATCGGAGAAGGAGTTAAAGACTGCGGCATGGCCGACGAGCCGTGGGGCCGTGGCATCGCCCTCCATCCGAACTTCTCCACGGTAATATCGAACTTCTCTATCCATGGCTCAGGCCCTCGATAAACTCAACCAATTGATCCTTGGCAAACTGCTCCGGTCGCAATTCCTCCCAATGGGCAACCCTCTCCGGAAGACCCTCGGCATCCTTCAAATCAGAGCGTGATTCCTCTATATGTTTGGCAACAATCCTCTGGATTCCGGCAGCAAGGTGGTGTGGATTGGGTCTGATGGATCGAGCCTGCCATGTGGCTTGCGCCGCGGCCGTCAGCACTGGCTCGACAGCCTTGGTCACACTGGCGGCATGATTCCTGTAGAAGCCTTCAGCCCATCCGGAGAAGTTCTCTTTCTTGGTTGCTCGGGTCACTTTGTCCGCTTCGATGTGCAGCAATCGCCGGACAGCATCCGCCAAGAGACGGCTGTGGCTGTCAGCAATTCCCTTGGTCGTCGTCTTGATGGCATCGATCAGGAGTTCGCGTTTATCCCCGGAGCGAGTGCCGTAATAAGTCATGTCCGTTGGCTGCGAGCCTTGGACGATGATGCCAGCAGGCGGAGCAGTCGGCTGCACTTCGTCGATCCCCTGTGCCACATCATCGACCTGGGAGTCGTCAGAGGTTGAAGCATCGGCGGCATCCTGTGCGAGCGCCGGCGTGTCTATCCCTTTCAACTTTAAGAGCATCTGGCTCTTGGTGACAGTTTCCACCGCCGACGCAGAAATCATCGTGGAATTGACTAGATAAGTGTCCAATCCATCAACTGGATCGAGATTCTCCATTTCTCGTACATCATTGCGTGAAAGCCAGCCCGCTTGAATTGCCTGGGCGTAGGCGTCATAGCGAGTCTTGGTATCAGCACGGAGCAATCCCGCCGTGGAGAAATGCGGCCAGACTTCGTGGTCATTGCCGGTGCGGAGCTTGGCAGCGATCTCGTCTTCCCACCGGCAGCACCAAGTCATTATGCAATCAGAGACATATTCAATAGCTAGGTGTTCGACATTCGCGAAGGTGCCTTTGGTCAGGTCCATTACCTTATGGGGAGGCAGACCGAAGAACCTAGCGATCTCCACGACCTGGAATTGTCTTGTCTCAAGGAATTGAGCCTGATCCGGATTGATGGAAATCTGCTTCCAAGTCAGACCCTTAGGCAGAATGGCTAGCCCATTGGCTCGTCTCGACCCCCGGTGCTGCCCGTTCCACTGTTCCTTAAGCTCCTTCTTTTCCTCTGGGCCAAGCATCTGTGGTGCTTCAAGGACGCCCGATGGTTGAGCGGAATTGCCAAAGAAGGACGCGGCGAAGGTTTCCGCAGCCATGGAAATGGCCATGCATTCCTTGGCCATGCGGCAGAGCATGAAGCCGACCACGCCGAAGCCAAATCCCTTGATGTGGAACATGTCCGTGGCTTCGATGCGCCGATTGGGGCCAGCATCGGGCACGTCGTAATAAAGCAAGCCACCTCGGGTCCAGTCATATCTGGGCCAGACTCTCCATGGCTCTAATGGCCAGAGTGCTATGGGTGTTCCGTCTCTCGCCCGCTCGATTTCTGCATAGCAGTTGCCGAACAACAGAGCATATGCGGTCATGGCCTGCCGGAAATCGAATGGCCCCATGTTGGCATTGGGACGGTTAGCGATGATCCGGTGCATGGGATGGGCTGGGACTTGCTGCTTGCCGCGTGCGAGCTTCTTGTAAGTCACCATGGGCAGCTTGCCCATGTCCTCGGAGATTCTCCGCACTGCCTGCCAGACCGCAGGAATGGTCAATGCGGTGTTCTCCGTGACGTTCATCCCGGAGGTCGTGTGGGTATTACCGAATAATTGAATAAGGTCTTGTGAGGGGTCTGCGATGCTGCCGAGAGTGAGGGAACCGGCCGCACGCTCTTCGGTCTGTGGATCTAGCGGTTTTGCAACAACCATCCCATTAGCTTTGATGGGACAGTTAAATCCATTCTATCTTATAGCTTCCCTGGGCAGCACCATCCTCGGCGGCACGGGCAACCGCGATGATGCTGCCAATGATGCCGTCGATCTTCTCGGTGGACTTCCGCTTACATGGCCTGATCTGGTCGTAAGAATTAGTGACAACCGTGGCGTTCGAAGCCATCCAGGTGAGAACAGGATTATTGTGCCGCAACTTCCCCGACCGGACCAAGCCCTCAAAAGCCTTGGATGGAATGGACATCGAATCGAACCCCATACCAAACGGCACCACGTTGCAGCCCGCGTCCATCAGATCATTGCAGACGCCTTGTCCTTGCCATCCCTTATCTAATGCAACCGACTTAACGGTGAACTCGCCCCGGATTTCCTGTATCCGCTGCACAATGAAGTGATAATCGACGGCACTTCCCGGAGTCGTCTCGATGTAGCCCTCATCAACCCACTTCTGATAAGGCACGTTCTGCGATTGCGTCCGAGCGATAACTGTCTCTTCCGGGCACCAGAAATATGGATGGAGATCGTAATTCCCCTCCCCATCGGGGAAGACCAGAACCAGAGCCGTGATGTCCTCCGTGCTGGACAAGTCGAGTCCAGCCCAACATGCCTTCTTGAGTAATTCCTTGAGCGACCTGGGCGGGGTGGCAGCGAGCCACTTATCCATCGGCAGCCAACCATCGACCTGTCCAAGAACCCATAGATTGAGGCGGTAGCGTTTGAACCGATAGAGCTCGCTCTTGCTATGCTGGGCTTTCAGCGCCGCCTGTCGCACTTCTGATAGATCGGTGGTAATTCCGATGGATGGATTGGCCTTCCGCCAAGTCGCCTCACTGAATGGGTCGTCGTCTTCGTCGGCGGCATAAATGACGGCGTGGTAATCCTCATACTCAACAATTCCATCCAGATACTTTCTGGCTTTCTCGTGCTCGTCCCAACCGATGCTCTTTCTGTCGTTGCCCGCCGTTGTGATGATGAGCAACAGCCCATTATCATGGTCGGGATTGTCCCGCTTGGTCGTGGCATATCTGAGTGACCCAAAGAAGTTGCGGTCCTTTAGAATATGGCACTCGTCAACGATCATGCAGTGGGATTTCAAACCCTCGGACGAGCCACTGACTTTCGACAGTGGGCGCATGATCGCGATGGGATTCCTCGTCCTCTTGCTCTTAAGCAGAATTCTCTTGGTGGAGGGATTGACCTGCAGACGCCGCCTTAGGGTCGGGCTGTTGTCCACCATCTTGGCGGAAGCGGCATAGACTGTCTCGGCCTGGATTTTGTCGGATGCAGCACAATGGACTTCGGCCCCATAGCGGCCGTCCCCAATAAGCATGTACAGGGCGATGCCGGAACAGAGCAGCGACTTACCAGCACCCTTGGGAATCTCGATATAGGCTTCGCGGAATCGCCGCTTGCCGTCTGGCGCGCGCCACCCAAATAGAGGGCCAATCACATCCTTCCATTGCCAATCGAGTAGGATGAAGGGACGACCCGGAGCGATGTAAAGCAATGTCTCGAAGAATCGCCGGACCTTCAGAGCTTTCTTGATTGAGAAATAGCAACCCTTTTCTATTGCACGGAGATCGGCGGGAAGACGGACCCATTCAGCCCATCCAGCTAGACGAGCCTTGTCATATGCAACTTTGTCAGCAGGAGTGCGGCAGAACTCTGGATAATCCACGCAGATAGATTTGCGGAACTAATCTACTGGTATGTAGAATTGCTCTCGTCCGATGGTCTTTACGAACTCCCAGACAGCACGGCCTGCATCCTCTTCTCTGGTGTATGTGCCGAGATTCTTATCCTTACCGTTTACGGTCACACGCGCCACCCAACGGCCACGGTGATTCAGACAGACTCCCTTATACCTAGATGTGCCACGCCGCGCCTGGGTGTATTGCAACTATTCACGCCTCCGCCACCGTCTCGCAGATTATTCCTGCGGCAGTTGCTGGGATTTCGGTCTATGTGGTCAACCAATTCCAATTGCGGGCAGATCAACTTATGGAGATATCTGGTGCCACCCTCTCTGCCGCGTTTTCCTCGCTTGGCGTAGCCATGCCCGTTGTCATTCCATAGATAATTCTTCGCAACAGCGAAGTCTTCCAGATCGACAATCCAGCGATGGCCTGCCTTATCGGTCAAGACACCGCCACTGCCATCAGGCAGCAGGAAATTCCTGCGGTCCCTTTCTGCTTGCCGTTGCAGTTGCATCTGCTCGGCTGCATAGAGTGGATTACAAGTGGAACAGAGCAGGACGCCCTTTTTCCTGGAGGTGAAACTGTCGCTACACCGTTTGCACTGAATTGTTCGTAATGATCGCATCCCACTCAAATACGTGGAGGGGATGGTACATCATCAATTACCTATCACGTACCAAACCGATCCCTCTGCCTGAACCGTCACAACTTGCCATTGAGTGGTGATTACCTTGGTGCTCGCTCCGTCAAGCGTGTCGGTGCCATTGGGGGTAATAGTCACGGCGTGGCCGGTTACGGAATCGATCTTCTTCACCGTGAGGATTCTTCCGGCATTGGCGGATGCGGGAGGCAGATTCACGGCCAGCGCAGCACTAGTCGCATCAGCCAGGATCGTGGAATCATCTTCGCCAATGGTGTAGGTGCTGGTGACGGTCGATATAGGCTTGGTGATCTGGCCGGTGACATCGAGGAATTCGGTCGTCACCGTCGTGAATTCCGATTGCCCATCACTGTCGCGAGTCACGCCAGTAGAGGGCGTGGCGTTGGAATCAAACGTGGCAACCCCAGAATATAAACCCGTGCTGAACTTCATAAGCCTCCATCAATTGATGAAGGACTTTTGATTGAGGGATGATTATGCGACGGATTGAGCCAAAGACTTGGCTATATGCTCGACCCCTTGCAGGATTTCATCCCTGTCGGCGGAAGTGGGCTGATGCTCGACCGGCAACCCCCCAATTGAATGCCATCCCTTGAAACGCAATCCCGGAAAATAATCGATGGCACAGGACCACTTCTCCACGCCGTCATATAGGATGTAAAGTCTCCCGTGCGCGTCTAGGGTATCAGCAACAGCCAGGAAAGCCGGCTTCCTCTCGGGGATGTCTCGGTCTGGACCACCGAAATCGGATGCGATTCGACCCACAACCTCGCCGCAATATGCAATTCGACCCACTTCCTCGCTGTAATTCCATTCGAGTTCTGATAAGCTGCAAAGCAATGGTCGCTCTCGAAGCATCACAAGACCTATGTAGCGAACCTTATAGCGACTTCGTTCGGACGCAATGAATGCGTGAGGAGCGAAATCGGGAGGAATTGGGTTGGCAGCATACACCGCCTGAATCTCGGATTTGTACATTTATTCTTCTTTCAGGAATCTATCGAGTGCATCGTCTTCGTCGTCGTCCATCAACTTTCCAAGCCGAGCACGCGAGCCAGGACTGTCGCCCATTTCCGCCCCAAGCTTCTGGATTCGGACGAACGCTTGATGCTTCAACGCACACTTGGGATTGGGCAGCACATAGGTATTCCCCTTCTTGTTGCTGCCCATGACTACATCCCCCTCACGCTCGATCTCCTCGGTGAGCCGCTCATAGGTGGCAATCGAGTCGCAGTACATCGCGAACTTGGTGACATCCACGGAATAGAGCAAATCCATGGCGACATATTCGGGTGCCAACTGATTCCAGATCGCCTTGGCTTCCTCACTCAAGTAGGCGGGCGGCTCTAGTTTGGCTTTGGTCTTTGGCTTGGGTTCGTTCTTGGGGAGCTTCTTCTTGCCTGGGTTTCCCTCGGCAATCTTTATGGCGGTGGGTTTCGGAAACATCCCGGACATGCGTGTTCCTCGGTGTCTGCTGATCCGTCGTGACTATCTTCCGTGCCTCGGGAAGCCTCGGAAGTGGGTTCGTTGGGTATCCGGAAAGAGATTTGCATACGACCTACTACCCTAGGAATATCGGGAACATGCGCGGAGCGTGGCGGTCCACGGAATATGTCAGAGAACTTTCAGACCTATACGTATATCCGTGAATGCGACAGCGTGGCGTATTGGATTATTTCTTGGTGGCATCCTTCCTACAATTCTCCAGGAATGGAATCACCTGCAGGTTGTTGATTTCATAATGGCCGTTGCTGTCTTTCCTGTCGATGCTTGGGACCTCGTTGTTGCGGTACATCTGCTCGATCTCTTCCCTTTTGGTATAGCACCAATCCCTAAACTCCTCATACGTCATCCTCAGTTCAATGCCACGCCGTAGATAGCGGCTACTCACTTCCCTGTCCCATTTTGGATTACTGCCATTTACGGTCCGTTGATTGATGGCAGACCATCGCTGGCGGAGGAACCATCGCCACGTCCCCCTCGTTTTATCGTGGTGCTTGCGTCGGTATGCTTTCCATGTGGCGGGATCGTCGGTCTTTTTCGGTCGTGCTGCCTTTATAGCTGCTTCGACCCGCTTCTGTTCTTCTTTCTCCTGCTGGTATTTGGCGAGTGCTGCTAGATAAGTATCTCTGGGGAGGGTCCCAATCTTTCGTGCGTATCGGGTGCGACGTTCGCGGTCGCAGACTTTACAATTCTTGCGTCTGCCGCCCCGATCTTTACCGAATTGATCTATCGTTTTGGGTTCGCCGCATTTGGTGCAGATGAATGTCTCCATGCGGTCTTAAATACATCGGACCGGAGAGTCATGGGTTAGTTCCATCCTGCGGCCAATGGTTTCCATTGGTTGTCGTGCCAGATGTGCCACTTGCTGGGAACACGCGTCTGGATGTCCATGCTCCAGTTCTCGTAAATCCGGTTTTCCTCATAGTCGAGGAGTTTGGCTGGTCGCCAGGGTAATGGGAGAGTTATTAGCCTATCGTGATTGTGGTGGCGTTCACGCTCGTACTGGTTCAATCTGTCGGCGAGCGTTTCCATTATTCTCCTGTGATGCTTTCGCAGAAGTGTTTGATGATGCCGCGTAGTCGATCCTCGTGCACTTCTGGCAAGCCGAATGGTTCATTGGGTACGATGTATCTATCGCCGTCTGGACGTGCGAGCCTGTGGTGTTCCCCATCCGTGACGAGCATTCCCACGGACTCTATGGCATTGATTCCTTCACCGACCATGTAGTAAGGGATGGCGAATAGTGGTTTGGTGATGTTGGGATTGTGGGAGATGTAGCGGAGCCGTCCGTCTGGATCGACCGTGCAGAGTGCGACTAAACCGTCTGTGTCACCGTTCATGATTTTCTGGAAAGCTGTGTCTGAAAACACGTCCCATTTATATGGATTAAGAGCCATCACATTCCCTGAATGGCGAGCCAATCCTTTATGGTGTGCTCGATCTTTCCTTTGTTTCTCTGGAGTGCTTGCTTGAACATGTCTCCCTGTTTCGCGCGTATTTCCTTGTGGGCTTGCTCTTCGTCCCCATTGCTCTTTTCGTGCAGCACCTCCCTGATGATGCCATCTATCACCCTCATATCCCAACTACTACCCCAATCCCATTCATGGTCGATGTTTCGAACCTTGGCGATACCCTGCTTGACATAATCGCCTTTGAAGAATCTTTTGAGATCAGTGAACAGGTGGAATTGCTGGTCGAAAAATGTAACTCTGATCGCGAAGAATTGATTATCGCCCCGCTCCTTCGTGAGCGTCACGCTGCGCATAAGCTCGAATCGCTCGTCGTATTCGGCGACTCCATCAACCTCGATAATCATTTCCTCGGATGGTTTGGCCGCCAACGTGGCTAGCTTCTGCGTTGCCTCTTCGACCATGGTGTTCAGTTGGGCAATCGTGTCGTCCCGGTCTAACAGGATTTCCTTTTCTGTTGCTGGGCGGATGTTCAGGCTGCCATCCTGAATCAACTCTTTACCCAATGGAGACTCGGGGCTGTATTCTGCTAAGGCATCCCGCAACTGGCAGTGGTCCAGAGCACTCACGGCAACTGTCGTATGTCTTGGTATCGACTACTGTCCCAAGGGTGCCATTTCTGCGTAGTCGATAGTAATGCATCTCGCAATACCGGCCTGCATCGGTGTCAGCCTGCGTTCGAGCCATCCCAGAGCAACCCTCAACAGCACAAATGCCGCTATTTCTCGGCGCAATCCTAGTGATTAGCGGGTCGCCGTATTTCCAGGCCTTCTGGTAATGGGCATAACACATCCCTTTTCTACTCGCTTGTCTGGAGCATCCCTTTACGCAGCAAGTGCCTACATTGCGTAATGGCCGGGTATAATGCGGATCACCATGATTCTTCCAACGTCGATAGTGGAGTTTGCAATAACCATAGCCGACGATCTTTGTGTTTTGACAACCTTCTGCCTTGCACATGCAATAGATTTGACTTACCATGCCACGTCTTTAATACGTAGCACCTAAAGGCCTGCACGAGTTTTCTCCGAATGATGTTCTGTACAGAGGCTCTGGAGGTTCGATGCGTCCCAAAACAGTTTCATGTTCCCGCGATGAGGTATTATGTGGTCTACGCAGGTAGCCAATCTCACCACTCCCCGCCTTTCACACATAATGCAGGTCGGGTGTTGCGCTAAGAACCATTTCCGGGAGTGCTCCCACCTGGTGTCATAACCTCGGTCGCGAGGGTTGGGGCGGCGGCCACTGGCGGAAACAATCCCACTGTTCTTCTCGCGGACCAACTGAAGATGGCTCTTAGGCTTGTGTGGCATAGCTTTTATCCAGCGCTTCGAGATCGGCAGTCTGCTGTTGCTCTTCCTTAGCCCGCCGATGTAGGTCCTCAATTGTCTCAATCGCGCTGTGGACTCGGCGAGCTTCCATCATCGCCCGTTGAATGGAAGCTCGTTCTTCGGCTGTAGGGTTGCGGCCGGTGGTTTTCTCCTGGATGTGTCGAGCCTCGTGGAGGGCCCGTGCCTTGGCCTCCTTCAATTCCAGAACTATCTTTTGGACTGGCTCGCTGTGGCAGAGTTCGGACTCTTGATTCCTATGGGCCCACCGACTAACGGAATGAACGCCACAAACGACATAGGCGACTGCTGCGAATATCGCCAACAGAATGAGGATTAAGAAGCCTCCTAAGATCAAATCCATAACTTGCTTAGCGGTTTCCATGTTACACCTTACTCCAATTATGCCCCTCGACAGCGGCAGAGTATGGCAACTGCACACTGTCGAGGGGGCTATGCCAAAATGGAGATTGGTAACCCATACTTTTTGTGTGTCGGAGAGGGCCCGCATTACTGGTCCTCTTTCACCCGACAACCTAGATTTGCATCAAATACTGCCAACGTGATATGCAATTACTCGCTTGCAATTTGGTTGCCCATTACTATTATGTGCGAATCGGTGGGCGTCGAGAGGCAGAGTTATCCCCCTTCTCTGCCAGTCCACCGATTTTTATTGCGCCTCGGGAGGGGTTGAGAGGATGCCTCCGCTGGCTCCAAAGACTTGAACGGCGTTGCGCAGTATATCGAGCCTGCCCTTGATGGCTGCGAGTTCCGCAAGCAACTCTTTCTCTCTGTGCTCATACTCAAAGACCGCCTGCTGCAGGACGGCAGCGAGCTTGCGGTCCTTCTCTGGATTCGGGACTGTCACAGTGCGTTTCATTTCCTCTTGTCCAGTCGATCCTTCCAAGGCGGCAGATTCTTCGGATCGACCCGACGACACAGCACTTCTCCGTCCTCCGGGTAACACTCAAGCAGGACTGCCGGGCCACGAGCAGCAATTAAGTCCTGCCGGAACAAGCGGGCTTCTCGGAGCGCCGCATGTACTTCCACCGCGAACTGGCGAATCTCGGGCCCATCCTCGAATCTCAACATCGCCGGGATAAATGCCTGGATGTCAGCAATCAGTTGGGTCGTCTTAATGATGGCTTCGCCCGATGTCCGGAAATAGTCCATCGGGTCAAGATGTGGTATTTCCAGACGAGCCGGTGGTGATAGGCCCCGGATATACTTGCGTGGATCGATTGAGATTGGTGGCGTTTTGTGCTGCAACTTCAAAGAGCCATTTCGCGTACTTTATTTTCTCTCGATCCCGCTTGGCGCGTGAGGGAATGATTGGCATTGCCCGGCCTTTGGTCAGTTTGAGGAACATCCCCTCTCAATACAACCGGGATGAACGGATGGGTGTCCTCTTCGTCCCGTAGAACGGCAGATTCGAACTCACGATCCAATCTTTCATCGGTGGTCATACCCTATTTAGCTATCTGCGAGCTCTCGCAACTTCTCCTGTAATTTCTTGGCCCGCTCCAGGCCGAACAGGAGCATATTGGTCGGATCGTTGTCCCGGTTGTTGATCCACTGCGGCGCTGAATTGAGCTTGCGTAAAGATTCCAACACCATATCAATGGCCCTACCAAGTGATGGTTCCTGCTCCTTCAATTCCTCCGCCGCCCGCTGAATCTCTGGAAGCTGCTTGGATCGAATGACGCGCGCCCACTCAATCTGCTTCTCGCTGCCGATGAGTTTATAAAGCCTGTTCTCCTTCTCCCAATCATCCAGATCGGGGCTATCACACAGACGTCTGAACAGCGAGCATGGACAGAAATAGAACCGGATACGGGTCTGCCTCGGTCCCATCGTGGCGCACGTGATACGACAGGAATCTGCAATCTCAGTCTGCAAAATTCCGGCGTCGTCAATCACGGCTGGGCCGTCCGCATCATCCAGTAGAATAATGACGGTCTTGAACTTGCGAGTGGTGCTGTAGAGGCTATCCAAAACCATGTCTCTCAACTGTTGTTGCTTGCTTTCTATGTCGCCGGGTCGTTCTGGATGCCACCCCGATTTCTCTGCGCACTCTCGTATGATCTCCTGCAGTTGGTTGTCCGGGTCCAACTCCAGTGACTGATTCTCCTGTGCCTGTGGGTTCGTCTTCATTTTCTCTCGAATCTGTTTCAGGTCGTATATCGGCATGACAATCATCTCCTGTTTGGTCTTCGTGTTTCCGTTGTGAGCTCAAATACCCTTCATGGGCCTTCAGAGCCTCTTCGATGGCCTCTGTCGTCCAATCCTGTGTCTGTGGAATAATTGCTCCATAGGTATTTTCAAGATCGTTACACTTAAGTGGTGCACCCGATTTATGACGTAATGATGCTATAATAGGAGCCAGGATAGGCTGGGCGTCACCCCATCGACTGCTGCAGGGGCCGGGGCTGATGGTTCTCGCCTTCCCATTGATTCTCGATCCATCCATTCCTTCCCATGGCTTGGTGTGCTCAACGACGATCTGGATTAGCTTGGCATCCGAGAGGATTCTTATGGCTGCCTGATAATAGGTGTTCCTGAATGCTCGCCTAATAATCCCTTTCCGGACGGCGATATCCCAGACTGCTTGGATACCATTACGTGCACATCTGTGATTTTCGTTGCGGAAGAAATTATCGAGGATCGTCCCGTAGACTACTCCGAGTTCCTGCCGGCTCATGGCTACTTGCCGTTTACGGAGAGCGTTCTTGCCGACAGGCACAACTAAATCCGTGTCTGGTATCTCCGATATCTCCGCGTGGTGCTTTTCTAGGTCGAAAGTTGTAGGTGGTGCACCCGATTTATGACGTAATGATGATGGTGTAACGGTGGCTAGGAAGCGGCAGGCTTTGGTGGCCCGGTCGCGGCGTGCTGGCGTCGTGGCCTCGGAGTTTGCGGACGGCCCAGCCTCGTAGAACGCTAGTAACTCTTCCGGCGTCGGGGTCCGGCCAAGCGTAGCGGCGAGGGTGCAGGCGTTGGCGGTCATTCGCTTGTAGGCGTCGGGCTGTTGCTCTGGCGTCGGAAGGGGTCGTCTTTGCACCCGCTTGGCCTTCGGAGCTTTTCGGACGGCCGAAGGCGGGGTCCGGGCTGTCTCGCTGTCTCGGAGAGGCTCGGACACACCTTCGAGCACACCTTCGAGTCTGCCGAGCCTCTGTTCGAAGCTCGCTTGGCTTATGACCGGGATGGAGCGGAGCTTGGATAGCGGCAGACGGGGTAGCCTCCCTAGCGTTCCGAGCGTCCATGATTCACTAGACTTGTTCCAGTAGCAGCAAGCTCCCTTGAGTTCACAGAAACTGCCTTCCTTGCGTCCGGAGATGGCTTTCGTCGCCCGCGTGAGGCGTCCGCACCAGGACACGACCAGATCATGCATTTCCCGGTCTTCCAGAGGCCGCCATTGGTTGAAGTGGCTGATGCGCACTACAGCATGGAGGCCCTTGCCACTGGTTGAGGGCTCAAAATAGAGTTCGGGGAATAGTTCTTTTATGGCATGGGCGACATGGGGGAAATCATCGCCGCGATTGTCGATATCCAGCAGTGCCCATTGCCATCCATTTTGGCTGCCGGATGGTGCTTGCCCGCAGAAGAAATCGTCTGAGACTCCTGAAAGGTGCTGGTAGTGGAGCTCTCGGGTGTAGGTCTTCTGGCGTGTGCCGTAGCGGATGGTGTTGCGGTTATAGGTTTCGGATGTGCAGCGCCACGCGGCTTTCTGGACGATTTCCTCACCACTAGATTGATCGACGCGGACCCTCGTCATGCCATAGTGGATGGGATCAATGCCCTTGCGGATCAACTTGTGGATTTGTCTGGCTTCGCGTGGGTCGATGGCGATGGTTGCTGGACGTTCTAGGCGTTGCCAGATGGGATGTGCGGCGGTGGATGGTGGCGGATAGGAAGGAGGACGGCCAGCAGGATTAGCCGTCCTGCTGGCCGCCACCAATGGATTATGATTCGTCTCAAATACAGGTGTGCGAGTTGATATATCCATTGATGGTCCTTATCGAGTCACGCTGCGGCTAACAGCGGTCAGTGGATTTCCACTGACATCTAGACCTTTGACACGACTACGTACTCTTGCATCCCCACATTGGCGGAAATTCTTTGAGCAAACCATACCCGTATGGACATTGCTCAATCCTTCATTCAACCCTTTGTCGTATTTGAAGAGTGGCGGCCCGCAGTCGGATATAGCACCTATGAGTGCTCGTCGCTGGGAAACGTCCGGAACAAGATTACCCTGCAACTTTGCACCAAGAAGCCAGCTAGAGGGGGCTATAAGGTCGTCAGCTTGTACAGGGCAGACCGCCAAAAGATAGGGCTCGTGAGAGTCGCGGCAATCATTGCCAGAACCTTCCTTGGACCAACACCACCCGGTATGCAGATAGACCACATCAATGGCGATAACACCGACGACCGAGCAAGCAACCTCCAATTCCTGACACAATCTGCGAACATCCAGAAATCCTTTGACTCAGACCCGCTCCGCCGATGGCGCGGCTACAAAGCCAGGCGATACAGCATCGAATTTCATGACGAAGTCCGGCGACTAAGCGCCTTAGGGCATTCACAAGTCGCAATTGGAAAGCACTTGGGATGCAACAATTCCACCTGCTCTAAGATTCTGGCCGGTAAGATGAAACCCCGGAACAGTGAACCCACTGGACAAGTCTTCTCCGGAGAGCCAGCCCCCTCTCTGTCGCCAACTAGGGGATCGATAAGCGACACACGCCGACAACGATGGCAGAAGATTCTGGAACTGTTGGCTGCCAATCCCCAAATGTCGGTGTTGGCCCTATCGAGAGCGTGCGACATAAGTTATCGTGTCATGACTGACGACATTCGTAAGCTGGTGGCCCGTGGCGCGCTGGAGCGAACCAGCAATCCCGGAATGCCCAACACGTGGAGAGTCTTACGGACCACCATCTAGCAACTTGGCAATACTCCTTTGATGAATATGCCCAGAAACTCCCTCACGACGCCTTGCTTCATCTCATCAGTCACAGGGGCACCCATGGGCAGCGACCAAAACTCGGGGAAACGACGGGCTAATTCCATGACGACGGCGCTGGCTAATTCATCCTCCTTCATCCTTCCCGCAATGAAGGCGTCAAGAACGGTTTCCGGGTAGCTTCCATGAGCCAGCGAGGACGCCACGTTCATAATGGCCGTCCCCCTAGTCAAGCCACCGCAGTTCTTCGACCCACAGCAGCCTTGAAGAAATTCCAGATCCTGAAACTTTGGCATAGTTAATTCCTCGGTTAAGCTTCTTTCGGTTTGATAAAAACTGCCGGGGCGGACTCCGTGTTTGGTGCCGCCCCGGCAGCCTGAACATCTGATCAACGACGAGTTGGGGGCATAGGAGGCATCACCTTGGCTTGCTCGAATTTGGCGTCTGCAATAATCTGCTGGCCGGATGACGTGTTGGCAGAACCGAACTGCACCAATAATCGAAGTCCGTCCAAGACATCCCATTTAGGGCGTTTTGGCCCTGCGTATTCGATATACTGATCGTACTCCTCTGGCCGCACCCCAAGCCGCATTAAGAACGTCACCAGGTCTGAATGCCAGTCTCGTGACGAATCGCCGAAATAAACGTAGGCTGTGGCTTTCGTCCCATCCGGCAGTTGGATGTTACGCAGGACTAGCCGCATTACTTCTACTGGCCTCATGAAGCCGGCCTTCCATGGTCCGTCTTCATCACACGAGAGCGTGCAAGGCAGCCAGACTGCCTCGGGGAAGGAAACCAACGGAGGCTTCGGTGGTTCCGATTCAATTTCTGCTACTGACATGGGCAATCTCCTATTTCTCGTGATAAACCTCCGGAGGGACATCTACGCGATGCCACCCCCAAGAGGCTATGAACCCAAAAAGGGAGTCCCGCAGGGAGAATGAATAGACCGTTCCCTGACGGGCACTGCTGCGTTTCAGATGTCTGGGGGTTAGGAGGTAGCTCCCGGAGCCTCGTTTTCAACGAGCGACCAAGCTCTGGCCGCCGCCGCGAAGGTGCTGGAAGCGAAGGCGGGAAACGTAGCCGCTCCGAGAAATTTGTCAAGATAATTCCATACCGTTTTCTCGGTTTTTCTAGGCGAACAGAATTTTTAGGGGGTGAGTGCCAGGGGGTGAAGCTGCTCCGACGTGTTGGGTGTAGATGGCCCGAAGTACACCCATCGAAAAACACGACGAGAAAACGCCCCGCGAGGGCTTACGCGACAACTTACGAAAGGCTATATCGCCATGTTTCAATGGTCCGGCACTAGACCCAGACCGCGATGAAGAGGCAGTTGAGTGGATAGCCCAGATCATCGCCAACCGGGCAATCGAAAGGATGAACCATGAAGCGTGAACGAACAGCGATCTACGCCCGATACTCCAGCACTAACCAAGATGGTGGAGTCTCCATCGAGACGCAACTCGACTGCTGCCGCAAGCAAGCAGGCGACAACCCCATCGAATACATCGACCGAGCCCAGAGCGGACGGACCATGCACCGCACCAACTTCCGCCTAATGATGGCAGCAGCAGAACGCGGGGAATTCACAAGGCTCGTCGTCTACAAGTGGGATCGATTTGGCCGCAATGCCGAGACGCACGCGACCATCGCCGATCTGGAGGACCTGGGCATCAAGGTCGAGAGTGCCACGGAAGGATCAGACTTCCTAGCCAGGGGTGTCGGCCTGCTCGTCAGTGAGGACTACTCCAAGAAGTTATCCCAGCGCGTCAAAGACGCCATGCGGGTCCGCTTCAAGCAGAACGGCACCCATCTAGGCGGCTCTCCCTCATACGGCTATCGCGTCGTCAAGGGAACAGATGGATTGAGCCGCTTAGAGATTCACCCCGACGAGGCCGCAACCGTGCGACTCGTCTATAAGCTTTACCAATCCGAGAGCCTTGGAGTGAAGCGACTTGGACGGCGACTCGATGAACTTGGCCACCGCACCCGAAGCGGCAAACCATGGGCGTGGTCCGCAATCAACCGGATGCTCCACAATAAGATGTATACCGGCTATCGCTATTACGGGAAGACATCCGAGAAGCTGGACCGCCGGACCGGCAGAGCAAAGAGACTGAAGAACCCCGAATTCCTCACCCAACAGGATGAAAGCCTCCGCATCATATCTGACAAGGAATTCGCCAAGGTGCAGGCTCGCCTGAAAGGTCGGGTCTTCCGCGATTACCGGTTGCCATCGGATATCCGGGCATTCTCGCAGCGAGTGTTCTGTGGCTGCTGTGGCACATCCATGTACACCCGGCACCAGGGGCTGAAGCGAAAGACGGTCACTTATTACTTGGTCTGTGGGAAGCGGGACAACCATGGGGCCGATGATCCGAGGGGATGCACGAATCCCAACCGCCCCACCGAGGAGGCCATGATTGCTTGGGTGCAGGAAAGCTTCCGGAAGGTGATGTTGCAGAAGGACGCGATCATTAAGCGAGCCGTGGAGATAGCGGAACAATCCCTAGACACCAACGATGCACGGCGTGCCAAGATTGAGGCGGAGCTCTCGAAGATCGAGCAGGGAATCGCTCGCTATGGCCGGATGATGATGGACCCGAAGCTAACCGACGACCAAGCCAAGGGGCTGTCGGAGCAGCTAGGCATTATGGGAAGGGAAAGGGACGCGGCCAATGCGAGCCTGCGTCAACTAGCGGGAGAGGCCAGCTTCGATAGGCGGGCACTTCTGAACGAGATTAACACCGCTTTCGACGAGGCGAATCAGAGCATTCTGAATGTGGCGGGAGCGGCAGCACTGAACTGTGCTATCGAGCGTTTTTGCGGCCAGATCGTGGCTCTTCCGGACGGCACGGTGTGCAGGCGGGATGATTGGGACGGTGTTGTGCCGGAGAGTTTGCCCGCGACGAAGGGGCCGCGTCCGAACCGGCTTTTGCCCGCTCCGAAGCCTTCGGATGCTGACCCCACCGGCACTATGCGCGCCCGCCCGATATCACCGTGACGCCAGCGCCGGCCAAGAGCGCGCCAAATCGCTCCGCCTGTTCCCGCCCATAAAAGCTGCACTTTCGGCTGCCGACGATCGCCACCGCGTGTAAATCGCGGGGCTCAAGATTTCCTCGCACGTACAAGACATTGGGTGGATCGGGAATGTGCCGAAGCAACAGGGGATAAGCCGGATCATCCTGACAAAGCAGGCTGATTCCCGCCTTCACACATCGGCTCATTTCCGCTTCAGCTTCGCGCTCCGCCTTTTGGAGTGCGGCGGCAATCTTCCACGCCTTGGCCGATCCAATCCCTTCGATGTTCGTCAGTTGATCGACCGAAGCCCCACACGCGCCCTCGGCGCTGCCGGCCGATTCGACCAATCGCTTGGAAAGAATCGGGCCGATGCCATCGGTCAGGGCAAGCTGCAGCCAGTATCGCAGCGAAGCCGGGGAATTGTGTGCCAGGTCGTGCATTTGAAATAATGCGGATCGATCAGCCGCGAAGCGACTCGACTGCCTTGGCGGCCAATTCCACGGGTATATCGTCGCGAATTACCACATGTCCAATGCGATCGGGCAAAATAAAACGAATCTTGCCGCTCGCGACCTTCTTATCCAAGGCCATCGCATCGACGACATCGCGAGTCGGCAATTTCAATCCGCTGATCGGCAACTTCGCGGCCTGGATGATCGAAACAACTCGGCGCCGCGCCGTCTCATCGATCATCCCCAAATCGACCGCCAACCTGCAGGCGGCAGCCATGCCCAGGGCCACGCATTGGCCATGCGAATAGGAATAATGCGAAACCGTTTCGATCGCGTGGCCAAACGTATGGCCGAAATTCAGATGCGCCCGCTCGCCCTTTTCAAACGGATCCGCTTCCACCACCCGCGCCTTGATCGCCACATTATGCGCCACCAGCTCGCCCAGATAATCGATGTCGCGCGAAATCGCCCGGCCGATGTTCTTTTCCAGCCGATCAAATCCCTCGGCATCGCGAATGATGTCATGCTTGATGCACTCGGCCAGGCCCCCTTCAATTTCGCTGTCCGGCAGCGTCTGCAAAACCTCCGGATCGATCAGCACGGCAATCGGCTGATGAAACGCCCCGATCAGATTCTTCCCCAGCGCGTGATTCACCCCCGTCTTCCCGCCGACGCTGGCATCGACCATCGCCAGCAGCGAAGTGGGAATCTGGACGAACGGGATGCCGCGGAGCGTAGAGGCCGCGACGAAGCCGGCCATGTCACCGATCACTCCCCCGCCCAGCGCCAGCACCGGCACATTGCGATCGATCTTGTGCGAAAGCAGCGCCGTAAAGACCGGCTCCAGATCGGCCAGCGTCTTGTGATCTTCACCCGCCGGGATCGTCGCGACGGCCGGCTCGAACCCCGCCGACCGAAGCGTTTGCGCCACTGTCTGCGCATACCGCGGCCCCACGTTCGAATCGGTGACTATCGCCGCCTTCTTCGCGCGACTGAGTGTCGCGAGAATCTTCCCCACATCGGAAAGAAGCCCCCGACGAATCTTGATGTCATAGCTGGCGCGATCGAGCCGCACCGGCACCACTGCTTCCTGCGCCATAAGCCGGCATTGTAGCCAAGGAGGTCGAGTCGTCACGTGGAGAAGAGAACACCGCACGGAGTCAGACCGGATTTGCGCCACCCTGCCCTTACCCGATTTGCTAAGATCGCAACTGTGAAGCCCAGTCACCTGGTCATTGGCTTGCTGCTTGGCGCAATCGCCCTATCTGTGACTGCGCACCTCCAAAGCACGACATATTTGTTATGCCTGTTCCTGGACGCTGGGCATGAAGATTCGTATAACTGCCAGCGTTCGCAACGCCGCGATCAGTCGCTGGCGGAAAGGTGAATCCCTCAGCACGTGGACCGGGTGGTTAGCAAAGAGCATTTTGAGGGCCTGACGTGAATGACGAACGTGCGTCACCACAGCCCGATATTCATTCTCCGCTTCTTTCGGTGTTCATCCACGGCTGGGCATTCTCATATGTATGTTATTATATATGAGACAAATGAGACACGTGTCTCACCGAGTTCAGCATTAAACCGATGATGATAAATATTGACTTGCAAATGATTTAACCGAAAAAGGCAATGCCACTGAGACAAATGAGACACGCAAAAAGTGTCTCACTGTCTCATTTCGTCCCGCGACCTTCGAAAAGCTCGGCGGGGCTCCTTCGACTTACTTAAAGACAAGGAATCTCATTACGTGCCCATGTCCCAAAATGTCACACGTGTGACATCGCAGGGCTTGTTCATAAGCTTATGTTATTCAGTCGGTTAGGTTCGGATTCGCGGCCAATGTCCCCTCAAAATCTCGCCGCGCGCTTCCTTTTGTGACATTTGGGGACAACCCTTCGACTCAACTCCCTTCGACGAACTCAGGGCGGGCAAGGCAGGCCCTTCGACCTAGCTCCCTTCGACTCAGCTCAGGACAGGCCCTCAGACTTTGAGCATCTCCCGCGCCTCGGCCATGCCGTCCGCGGGACGACCGTATTCACTGGCGGTTACGCGCGCGAGGGCAACGAGTTGTCGCCAGCGGAAGGTGGGACGGGTGCGGGCGAATTCTTCGCTGACGGTGCGGTAATATTTTTCCGCATGCAGCGCGCCGTCTTCGCTGACCGCATACTTGAGCATCAGATCAAACATGGGCCGGGCGGGATGACCAAGTTGTCCATAGCGCTCGACGACGGCGGCGGCGTGAGCCTGGAGATTGCCGCGGATCGCTTCTTCGGCGGCGGCAAGCAGCGCGGGCCCGTCCTGTGTGCTGATGCCCGCCAGATGCTGCTTCAGCGGCATCGGCTCCCATTCCAGGAAATCGCCGCCGCGCATGACTCGATCCAGAGCCACCTGAAATGCACCCAGAATCAGGCAGGCGAAGGTGTTTCTGGGATTGGCGACGCGCGCCAGGTTTCTCCAGGCGTTTGCCGAGTCGCATGCATGGACACCAATTGAATCGCCATGAACGCTTCCCAGCGGCTTCCCCGCGACTTCATCGCGAGGCGTGCGGCCATGATCGCGGAGGATGATCTGATTGGCCGCTAGCGAAATTGCTTCGCCGACGACGTCCGGTGCGTAGCCGTCGGCAAGAATTGATGCTGCCGTTTCCGCGGACTGCTGGGCGTTCTGCTTGAAGATCGTCTGACTCAGCTTGTCGATCATCGCATCATCAGCCAATTTCGTGCCCGGCTGGCGATCCATCAGCTTGTACTTCTCCATCAACGCCGGGAGCACATTGCGCGGCTGGTCCCAGACCATCGCCGGCCAGGATTCTGCTTTGACGCAATAGCGAACCGACTGACGAAGCAGCGTGTGCGCCCGCTCGTGACCGATCAGGTCGAGCATGTCCCACGCACGATAAGGCAGCACCACGCGATGCACTTCAGTCTTTTCCTGCACTTCCTCGAGCAGCGCATTGAGCGCGTCTTCATCGCCGCGCTGTACAAGTCCAGCGAAAATCTGCTCAGCGCGATTCACATCCTTATCGTGCACAGCCTTCCGAAGCGCGTCTCCACTAAGCGAATCAGACGACACGCTCCCCTGTGAAACAGCATGCAAAACTTCATTCGATCGGCCGCCCTGCTCCTGAATGCGGCGGGTATTGCGATAGAGGACCTTCATGACCGGCAGCGGTGCCAACGTGGCCGGCAATTCCCGGGACATGTGATAGGCCGGGCCAAGGGCCATCATCGTGTGAAAACCGACGTAATCTTCGCCGCCAAACGTGCGCGCGTTGGCCAATGCTCCTGCTGCGACCAACGTCTTTAGATCAGTGCCAGCGTGGATCTTCCCGACCAGCAGGCTATTGAGTTTCGAGACAGAGGTTTCCTGAAGCTGCGAGACGAGTGCTTCCAGATCGCCAAATGCGAGCGGCTCGCCACCGCTTGCCTCCCCGCCATCGGCCAGCCCCATGTCCAGCGCCAGCTCCGACCCGATGGCCGCCACCACCATCCCCTTGCCGACGTCACAAAGAAATCCGCGCCGCGTGCGTTTTTCGAACATGGCGAGCTCCGATGAAGAGGTGAACATGCCGATCGAATCTCGATCGGCATGAGGATCAAATCATTGTACCGACAGCAAGTGGCCGCCGTCGCAAGAAATCGAAAAGTTTTTTGAGCTCGCTGAATCATTGTGTGCGCTCGATCTGAGGTGTTCAAGACCTGAAGCGCTCAGGTTGCGCTACCGATTCCCGTCCCGGCGTGATAGATGTTTCCCATGCAATCTTCCCACTCAACCGCCGAGCTGCGCGAATTGGATCGGCAACATCTGTGGCACCCTTTTACGCCGATGTCGCTTTGGAACGAGAGCGATCCGCTGGTGATCGTGGCGGCCGAGGGCATGCACCTGATCGACAGCGATGGAAACCGGTATCTCGATGGCGTATCGAGCCTGTGGTGCAATGTGCATGGCCATCGGGTGCCGGAGATCGATAACGCGATTCGCGCGCAGCTTGATCGCGTTGCCCATTCGACGCTTCTGGGACTGGCGTGCGAACCCTCGATCCTGCTGGCCGATCGGCTGATGAAGATCGTGCCGAGGAATCTCAAAAAGGTTTTTTACAGCGATGCCGGCGCGACGGCGACGGAGATCGCGTTCAAGCTGGCGGCGCAGTATTGGTTTAACGTCGGTCGGCCGGAGAAAAATGAATTCGTCGGATTTGCCGAGGCTTATCACGGTGACACGGTCGGCGCGATGTCGATCGGAAGGATGCCGACGTTCCATCGGCCTTATTTTCCGATGCTCTTCAAGGTCCATTTCGCGCCCAGCCCGTACATGTATCGCAGCGAGACACCAGATGACCCCGGAAAAGTGAAGGAGCAATGTCTCGCGTCACTGCGCGCGATTCTGCAGGAGCATGGACGGAAGATTGCGGCGGTCTGCATTGAACCGATCGTGCAAGGTGCTGGCGGAATGATCGTTCAGCCCGAGGGATTTCTGCGCGGGGTCCGCGAAATGACGCGCGAGCATGATGTGCTGCTGATTGCCGACGAAGTGGCTGTTGGCTTTGGCCGAGCCGGGCGGATGTTCGCTTGCGAGCATGAAGGCGTCGAGCCCGATCTGATGTGCACCGCCAAGGGAATCACCGGCGGCTACCTGCCGCTTGCCGCGACCTTTGCCACGCAGCAGATTTTCGACGCCTTCCTCGGCGATCCCTCCGAAGGCAAAACGTTCTATCACGGCCATACCTACACCGGCAACGCCCTCGCCTGTGCCGCGGCGATGGCGTCGCTCGATCTATTCGAGAAGCGCGATCTGCTGGCAAACGTGCGCCAAAAAAGCGCGGCTCTCGCTCAGATGCTCGATCGCCTCAAGGCACTGCCTCACGTCGGTGACGTTCGCCAGAAAGGCTTCATGGTCGGGATCGAGCTTGTTGACGACAAAGCGACTCGAAAGCCTTTTGATCCGCGCATGCGCATCGGCGCGAAAGTCTGCCAGGCCATTCGTAGGCATGGCGTGATCCTTCGGCCGCTGGGAGACGTGGTTGTGCTCATGCCGCCGCTGGCGATGGAATTAGATGATTTGGAAAAAATCGTGCATGCGGTCTACCTGGAGACCGTCAACCTATACGGAGTGGCGTCGAAACTCCTCTAACCGCGGAGATTCCCATGCTCAGGCAAATGAACTTCGTCATTGTTGCGATGATGGGCGCCCTTTTCGCACTGCCGGCCAGCGCGTCTGAGCCAAGGTTGCCCCGCTATAACTTTAAAGTCGGTCAACAACTGACTTACGTTGGCGATTCAATTTTCAACTATGAAAACGGCACGCTGGAAGAATCCTCATCGATTCAGCTCACAGTAGTCGAGCAGAATGCAGATGGATTCCGAGTGGTGGTCCGAACTGGCAACCGCGAGGTGCAGAACCGCAAAGGACAACCCGCATCATCCCCGCGCGATGCACAGGAAGATGTGCGATATTTCTGGCTTAACATCCGCTCAGACGGTCGGCTGGTCAGCGGATCGCCCGCCGCTGGCACGGTGCCCAATGAGGTGCCGATCGTGATTCCGCCCCTCCCGCTGAATGAGAATCAGCTCACCGGAACATGGGTCAAGGAATCGGCCATGCCGGGAGAGACTGAAGTTTTTAAATCGGAGCAAGCGGCGCTCAATAACTCGTGGAGCTTCGGCAGCTCCACGGAAGGATTGTTCAAGGACATCTACGGCATCGTGCAGGACCGCTCGTATCAATTCGATCTATCCAAGGGCGCGGTCGTCTCAATTGAAAACCGCGTGAAACAGGACTACGGCTTTCACGGCACCGGCAGCGATCACACCCATCTCGAATCCGACAGGATGCTGCCGGCCGATCAAACGCACGCGCTGTTCGACGATTGCAAGGCGCTGCTCGATACTCAGTCTGCGGTTTCAGCCAGGCTGCGCGACATCAATGCCTCAACCGATGCCGCCAAGCTTAAGGACGAACTGAAAGGGCTAGTCGCCTCGGCCATGAGCCGCGTTTCGTCCGCGGAAATCAAATCGGCGCTTAAAAAGCAACTTGACTCACTGGACCGCCAAGTGACTTACGAAGTGGACGACGCACGCCGTATTGCGGCTGTAGTGAACAATCCTGTGCCTGACGTGTCGGCCAAAGACATGGACGGCCGCACGCACCATCTGAGCGAATATCGCGGCAAGGTCCTGGTCCTCGACTTCTGGTACCGCGGGTGTGGCTGGTGCATCCGATCGATGCCACAGTTGAAGGAAATTTCGGACGATTTCAAGGATCAGCCGGTGCAGTTGATCGGGATGAATACCGATAGGGAGCCGGCCAATGCGAAATTCGTTATCGATGCAATGAAGCTGAATTATCTCACCTTACGCGTTGACCAGGACGCGGTCGAAAAATTTCATGTCAATGGGTTCCCATCGCTGCTGGTCATCGATCGCAATGGAATTGTCCGCGAATTTCACGTCGGCTATTCGCCGCACCTTCGCGATGATCTGGAAAAGAAGATCCGTTCGCTGCTGGCGGCGCACTGAATCGAAATCTTGCCAGCTTGCGGGCGATCGTTCCCAAACAGAAATGCAACTCCAACAGGTCTAATGGCCGCTTCTTGTCTGACCTCCGAGAGAGGGATTATAGCCGCGGCTTTATGAAGTGATTGTGCACAGGCGCGGCTAGAATCCCTCGATGCTTTCCCCCATTTCCATTCCCGGCCTTTTCATCACCGCCACCGATACGGAGGTCGGCAAGACGGTCGTTGGCGGCGCGATTGCCGACTGGTTTCGGCGGAGGCGGTTTCGCGTGGGCGTCTGCAAGCCGATGGCCAGCGGCTGCATCCACACGCGCGAGGGCCTGGTCAGTGAAGATGCGGAATTTCTGGCACATCAGGCGGATGCGCCAGGCCCCCTGGATTTGATTTGCCCGCAGCGGTTTGCTGAGCCGCTCACGCCCGCGATTGCCGCGGAACGGGCCGGGCAGAAGATCGATTGGAATGTGATTCAGGCTGCGCTTAAGCGCATCGAATCTGAAAGTGATGTGATGATCGTCGAAGGCGTGGGCGGGTTATTTGCGCCGGTTGATGCGAAACTTACTGTGCTAGATATGATGCGATGGCTGAAATTGCCGGCAGTGGTTGTCGCGCGTCCCGGGCTGGGAACGATCAATCACACCTTGCTGACGGTTTCATCTCTTCGTGCCGCGGGTATCACAGTTGCGGGCGTCGTGATCAATCGTTATCCGCCCGATAGCGCGAGCATCGCGGAGGAAACCAATCCACGGGCGATCGAGCGCTGGGGAAAGGTTCCGGTGCTGGCGATCGTACCCAACGAAATCTTCAAAGCGCCGATGCTTCCCCCCGGAATTATCGCGGCAATCGATCGGGTGGATTGGGAGACGCTCGCGCAGACGAAATGAAATCGGGGCTATGCTGCGCGCGGGGGTTGAAACGTCTTCACGCAATTTCGATCTGCACTCTTCGCGTCATAGAGCGCCTGATCCGCGGCAGACAGCAAAGCAGAGAGCGCGAGAAGATTCTGCGCCGCCGATCGCTCGGCAATCCCAATGCTCAGCGTCGGCTGCCCTTCCAAATGCGTAATCGCGCTGGAAAAATCGACCGATGCAAAAGACTGTCGGAGTTTCTGCACCACCTGCTGCGCCTGCGCGAGCGTCGTCTGCGGAAGCGCGACGAGAAATTCATCGCCGCCATAACGAAAGGCGAGATCGGTCTTACGAAGCGTCATGCGCACGCAGTCGGCAAAGGCCTTGAGGAGATGATCGCCCGCCGCGTGGCCGTGGGAATCGTTGATGGGCTTGAAGCGATCGATATCCACCATGAACAGCGCCAGCGGGCGATTGTGCCGCTCGGCCAGGGCCATCTCGCGCTCCAGCAGTTGCTCGAGCGAACGGCGGTTGTACAGTCCCGTCAAGCCATCGGTCATGCTCTGCTGCTCGGCATGAGCGAGTAGATGCAGTGACGTGAGCGCCGACTGGGCGGTGTTGACGTACGTGTGAGCAAGCTGCCGGCGTTCATCCGTCCAGGCTTCCCACTGCGGCAGCAGCATATGCAACGCCAACTGAAGCTTGTGGCCAATGTTGAAAGGAATGCAGTAAGCGGGTTGTGAAACAGCATCTTGAAGATGCGAATCGATCATGCATCGCACCGATGCCCCATCGCACCGAAAGAGGCGCGCCTGATGCTGCCGAAGGCACGGACATGACGCCGCTTCGAGATCGCCGCCTGTTCCATTTTGCGCGACGATATTTTGCGGCAGAGAAAACTTGATCTGAGTCGGCACTACCGCGTCGGGCTCCTGTGCCAACAACACCGCGCCGGAAAGTGTCAACTCATTTTGCAGAAACTGGCAGAGCGTCGAATAGATCTGCTCGGGTTGGCCTGCACCCTGAATCGTTTGGGAAAACTCCAGCAGCCGATCGACTGTCTGATTGCGCCGGCGCAAGGCGGCATGAATGTTGTCGTTGTCAGCCTGCACCTGGCCAAGCCGCTCGACCATTTGCTGAAAGGTTGTCTGAAGCGCGGCGATATCGGATGTGGGCGCTGGCAATGTCCCAGGGAGCTGAAGGTCTCCAGCACTGACGCGCTCCATCCCCGCGCGCAGCATTTGCATGGCACGGATGACACGATTGATGGCCGCGATGATGCAAACCAGCCCGGCGATCGTTACTAGAAGGACGCCACTGGTTAGTCGCCAGTGATGAAAGGTGTAAGAGCCAAGGCTCAGTGAACTTTGCGGCCATGGAAATACCATGGAGACGGCCGCACAGATGCCGGTAATGAGCCCGCAGAGAACGCACAACGACAGGATTTGAAAGCGCAACGAAGTCGCGTTGATGAGCCGCCGCAGCATCCCAAGCCTCTTTTAGTACCGCCCGCAGAACGTTATCGGCCAGAAGCGCAGGAACGGCTGAAATTACCCAGAATCACCCTTTCGGATTGCGGCCTTTTCGCTCCCAATTAGAAATCGCTTGGAAAATGAGCGGACGCTGCATATATTATAGTCGTGACCGATAGCGCAACGCCCAATCTTCCGGCACTGGAGCGCACGACCGATCAGGAATTATCCATCCTGATGGAAATCGGCCAGATTCTTTCCTCCACTTTTGAGCTTCGCACTGCCTTCGGGCAGGTGATGCAAATCATTTCAGACAAACTGAATATGCGCCGCGGAGCCTTGGTGCAGCTGGATGAATCGAATGGCCGGTTGCGCACGGAAGCGGCAATCGGAATGACGCCGGAGGAAATGGAGCGCGGCAAGTATGCCGTCGGCGAAGGAATCACCGGCAGCGTCGTCGCCACTGGTCGGCCGCGCGTGATTTCCGACCTTCGCCACGAACCTGACTTTTTGAATCGCACCGGCCGACTCTCGGCTTACATCCATGAGCCGGTCAGTTTCATCTGCGTTCCGATCAAGATCGAGGGACGAACCGCCGGCGCGCTTTCCATCGACAAACCCTTCACGAGTGAAGAGCAGCTGGCAAGCGACGCCAAGTTTCTCGACATCATCGCGGCGTTTCTCGCGCAGGCGATTCAGATCAACCGGATGGTTCTTCGCCAAAAAGAAGAGCTGCTCGAGGAAAACGCGCAGCTTCGGGCGCAGGTGCGCGATCGGTATCGCTTCGAGAACATCATCGGCGACTCGCCGGCCATGCACGATGTCTTTGCCGTCGTCGGGCAGGTCGCCAACAGCCGCGCAACTGTACTTCTCCTGGGCGAAACTGGAACCGGCAAGGAGATGATCGCCAAGGCGATTCATTACAATTCGCCGCGCAAGGAAAAGCCGTTCATTCGCGTCAATTGCGGCGCCATGACCAGCACGCTGCTCGAGTCAGAACTTTTTGGCCACGTGAAAGGTTCCTTCACCGGCGCCATTCGCGACAAAATTGGCCGATTTGAAGCCGCCGACGGCGGCACGATTTTCCTCGACGAGATCGGTACGCTCGAGCCTCAGCTTCAGGTGAAGCTGCTTCGAGTCCTCCAAGAGCGCGAATTCGAGCGGGTTGGTGACACGCAAACCATGAAGGTGGACGTGCGCGTCATCGCCGCGACCAACGTCGATCTTCAGGAAGAAGTCGCCAAGTCGAACTTTCGCGAAGACCTGTTCTATCGGCTCAATGTTGTCAGTATCTATCTGCCGCCGTTGCGCAATCGGCGCGAGGACATTCCTCGCCTCATCGATCATTTCCTGGACAAATACAATTCGATGAACAACCGCCGGCTGCGCCGCATAAGCCGGGATATGATCAACGTGCTGTTGCGTTATCCCTGGCCCGGCAACGTCCGCGAATTGGAAAATGCCATCGAGCGCGCGGTTGTGCTCAGTCGCGATGAAGATTTCACTGAAGACCTGCTTCCTCTTGGCGTGCGCATGTTTGCCGCCCAGCGGCGCACGAACCAATCTTCCGAATCCATCGAGCAGCTCACCACCCGCCTGGCCGATCAGGCCATCTCCGACTACGAAATGCGCGAAGGCGAAATCTACGGCCTGGTGATCGACCAGATCGAACACGCCCTGATTGACAAAGCCCTCGGTCGCTGCGGCGGCGTCAAAACCAAAGCCGCCGACTTCCTGGGCATCAATCGCAACACGCTGAACAAGAAGGTCAAGGATCTGGGGATTGAGACGGCAGATTGATCGCCGCAACGGCCGGTGCCGCACATCACTCCGTTCTTCCGGCAAATCTCAACGCAAACAGATCGGCATCCTTCATCACCAATCGCAATCGCACAGGCTTTCCTGTAAGGGCGGAAAGACTTCCGCCAGTCCATGTGACGGCGCGCTCAATCTCGTTTCCGATAACCTCATGACAATCGCCCAGCGAGAATCCCGGGATTAGTTTGCCGGTCTGGTCCTGGATCTCGACGCGAATCGATCCGGCGGCCGAGGTCGCGAAGTTCAGGAGTAGCTTTGAGCCGTCGAACGTCAGTGGCTTGGTGACCATCTCGCCGCCATCGTAGTCGGCGTGCAGGGAAGCGAAACCGTCCAGACGAAGGCTATATCGGTGCAGATTGGCCGTCGGCTGGGCGTAGTTCTGATTGAGATACACCGACATTTCCGCCGGGCCGGTTTCCACGACATTTAAGGCGGGATAATTGGTTCGCGAGATCCAGTTTTGCGCGCCGATTCCTGGCGCGACGAACGCCTCCGGGAAGGTGCGGTCATAGATATTTTCGCCACGGCTGGTCATGAAGATCGCATCGGAGGTGTCATTGAAATAATGGGAATCGACGTGAATCTTCTGCGCCTGCTGCTTCGTGATGACGCGCCTGCCGAGCATGAACCGGGCGGCGATGGAGACATAAATCTGCGGCGCGCGGAAATACGGGTGCGTTTGATTCGTATAGAGCTGCTCGATCGGCGCGGGCTGATCGTTGTGCCGATACTCCATCAACTGGACATCATTCCAGTTAATGAAATCTCCGCTCTCGGCTCGCGCGATGCGGCGAATCTTGTCCTTGTAGACCCGGAAATAAAGCAGATATTTATGCTCGGCTTCCGACCAGCACGGCACATTCTGCGAATCAAATGCGAGCTGGGTAGCAAAGACCTGCTTGCGGGTGAAGACCGGGTCATCGCGCAGCTTGTGCCAATGAATTCCATCCGGCGAAGCGTAAGCAAATAGCCCGACGTCATCGTAGCCGCCAAGGGCTTTGTATCGCCGATCGGGCTGCACATCAGGTCGTGTATCGAGGAAAGGACAAAAGTTGTGCGTCACCTTTCCCGCGTTAGCCAGCACGATATTGGTTTTGCGGCCGTGCGCATCGGGAAACAGATCGAGCTTTGGCTTGTGCCATGAGATTCCATCGACAGATTCGGCGTAACATGTGACCTGCTGCCTTTCGCTGGACGCGGCGCGATAGTACATCCGGTATTTCGATCCATCGTGAATCACCGTCACGTACGCGCAAAATGGCCCCTCCCACGGCTCGTCGAATTTCAAAACAATTCCCTCGTCATGAGGGTGCTGCAGGCGCAATTCCGTTCCCTTCATCGAATCAACGAGATACCGGTCGATAAAGAGCTCGCGGTGCGAGCCGATGTTGATCGCATCTGCAGCGATCACATTGATCGATGAAATCAGCACGATTGCGACGAGCGTCGCCATCAGATGTCGGCCAGCGGCGATAGATACGATCATGATCGATACCAAAGAAGGGTCATTCAGGCCGCGGTAGGAAGCCCGCAGGCGCGCAGGTGCTGTTCGACCATTTCATCGAACGCCGCATCAGGTTCGAATCCCGGCACGACTGTCATCGCTGATTGGCACCATCCACGATACTGCGTCGCCAGTGCCAGCGAGCGTGCGAAGTATCCGAACGATCGACGCATCTGCGGGAATTCGAACATCTTCCACAACTTGGATATGCGCCCTTGCGCCGCTTCCGCCTGCGTAAGGTTTTCGTTACGAAATGCATCCACCAGCTCACGATGCCACTCAGGGGCAATGCCCGCCAGCGCCGAGACACAGCCATGGCCCCCCGCCTTCATGGTGCCGAGGATGATGGGCTCGCTTCCCTGAAGAAGCGAAAGGCGCGTGTGACCGGTCGCCTTGATGAGCTGCTGCATGCGATCCAGATCGCCGCTGGTGTCCTTGAGCGCGACGACGTTTGGATGCTCCGCGAGCTTCGCCATGGTATCAACCTCCACCGGCGTCGGCATCGCGACGTGATGATAAACACACAGTGGAATCGGACACGCATCCGCGACTTCGATAAAGTATCGAAGAAGTTCCGCTTGACTGAGCCGAAGGAAAAACGGCGACATTACCACTGCGGCATCCGCGCCCAGTCGAGCAGCCTCCTTTGCAAATCGGATGGTTTGCCTGGCGCCCATTCCACTGATGCCTGCATAAAGGGCCTTTTCGCGGGGGACACCCTCGCGCGCCGAGGCGATCATGCGGGCACGGTCATCATCGTCAAGAAACGGCATTCCGCCCGTAGAGGATACGATGAAGATTCCATCGCATCCCCGTTGCGTCAATTCGCGCGAGCAGCGAACGATGGCTGGTAAATCGATCCGCCCATTTTCCTCGCACGGTGTGATGAGCGGAACGATTACGCCGGTAAAAGCCCTCTTAAGCATTTCGCGTCTCCTCCAGCAAAATCGGAAAGGCTTGGGACGAAGTAAACATAAAGCTCGTGAGCCAACCCACAACAAAGGTGATCGCAGTCGATGCAACCGATATCCACATGAACGATATCGCCAGGCCGGAAAAAAGCCGGCCGGAGAATGCGATCAGTATTCCGACAATCGCGCCCAGGAATGCACCAATCAGCGCGCCGGCTGCATTTGCCCGGCGCGTCAGCGCGCCGAGTAGAAATACCCCAAGCAAGGGTCCGCCAAACAGTCCGATGATCGACACCACCGCCTGAATGATCGTTCCGAGCCGTGGAATGACATACAGCGAAAGCAACCCGGACAGAATCCCGAAACCGGCAATGAGCAAGCGGACGTGAAAGATGGAGGACCGTTGAGTCGAATCGCGCGACCGAAAAAAGTCCATCGTCGTCACGGTCGCCAGCGAATGAATGCCGGCGGACACGGTGCCGATCGTCGCTCCAAACAGCGCGGCGATCAGCAAGCCGCGCAACGGGCTCGGCAACACATGCACCACAAAGTACGGGAGAATCCGATCATTTTGCACCGCCCCTGCCCCATGTGCCGCAGGCTGTGCCAGCGCTGGCACGAGATGCGCCTCCGCCAAAGGCGGCACCTGGGCGGGCGTAACGCGGTAATAAGCGTAAAGCACCGTCCCGGTCACATAGAAAAGTGCGATCAGCGGCAGCGAAATCCAAAGCTTCAGCCACAGTGCACGCTGGCAGTCCTTCAGCGATGCAGCGGTGAGATATCGCTGGACCGCCATCTGATCGGTCACGAGTTGCACCAATGTGTTGCAGGCTCCGCCCAGCACGCAACCCCAAATCGTGAGGCGCACGCGCGGATCGAAACTCCAGTTCATGAAATGGGTTTTTCCATCTGCCGATGCGACATGCCAGGCAGCAGACATTCCGCCGGGCACTTTCATGGCGGCAAATACGATGATCACAACGATGCCGCCGCAGAGAACGATAAACTGAAGCGAGTCAGTCCAGATGACCGCCTGCATCCCGCCGAAGGTCGTGTAGATGGTGGCGCATGACGCTGTTAACAACACGGCCAGCCACAAGGGCCAACCCGTCACTTCCATCACTGCCAGCGATGGCGCGTAGATTACGACGGCCAGATAGAACGTCACCCGCGCAATGAAAAGGCCCGAAGCCAGATAACGTAGTCGCCGGTCGAATCGCTGCTCAAGATATTCATATGCGGTGTAAATTTTGGTCCTGCGAAACAGAGGAATGAACACGATCGTGACAATCGGTGTCGCGATAAACATCGCCGCTACTGCCCACAGATAAGTCAGATCGTGAAAAAAGCCTTCTGCCGGCGCGCCCAGATAAGTGACCCCGCTGAACAGCGCGGCCAGCACAGAAATGCCGACGATCACCCAGTGCACGTTTTGATTGGCAACCAGAAATGTGTTGAGCGTCGTTTGCCGGCGCGTGAAATAGAGCCCGACGCCCAGCAGCACGAGCGTGTACGCCATGAAGACGGCGATATCGATCGGACTCAAGTTGGTTAACAAGGGGCTGTTCACTTGCTGGTCTGCTTTGCGGGTGCGTCTGAATAGCGCTCGACGCGTACGCGGGCCGTGATGGCGTGGGCGAGCATGCGCTCGACGTTGCACTGCCGCTCCGTGACAGCGCCAACCTCGCGGCTCGCGTCCCGAGTCATGCGTTGATACGTGCAGGTCTTGAGGAATTTGCCGACCCAAACGCCGCCGGTGTATCTCGCGGCGCGGCTGGTTGGGAGAATGTGATTGGTTCCAATTGATTTGTCGCCGTACGCGACAGTTGTTTCCTCTCCAAGAAAAAGCGATCCGTAATTCTTCAGATTTTCCAGGAAAAACGCCTCGTCTTTGACATGCAGTTCCAGGTGCTCGGGCGCGTATTCATCGCTCAGCTTGATCGCTTCAGCGGAACTCTCGGCGACATAGATGATGCCGTTGTCAGACCATGAAAGTGCAGCAACATCGCGCGTAGGAAGCGTCGCGAGTTGTCGTTCCACTTCCTTCCGCGCCGCGTGGCCAAAGTCCTCGCTCATACAGATCAGGCAGATTCCGCTGTTGGGATCATGCTCGGCCTGTCCGAGCAGATCACACGCAACGAGCGCCGGATCTGCCGAATCATCGGCGATAATCAGGATCTCAGTCGGCCCGGCCAGCAGATCGATGCCGCAGCGGCCGAAGAGTTGTCGTTTAGCCTCGGCGACAAACTTGTTGCCCGCGCCGCAAAGAATATCGACCGGCTTCACATCTCCCAGCCCCAGCGCCATCATCGCCATCGCGGGAACGCCGCCGAGGATAAAGATGCGATCCGCACCGGCGGCGCGCATGGCGTTGACCGTCGCGGGGAAATAGCCTTCGCCTTTGACCGGCGGAGCGCAGGCAAGAACTGTTTTCACTCCAGCCACTTTCGCGGGGATGATGCTCATCTGCGCCGAGCCAAACATCGGATATCGCCCGCCGGGGATGTAGCTCCCGACCGAATTTACCGGGATATGCCTGTGGCCAAGCGTGACGCCGGGGCGGATCTCGATTTCCAGTTCGTGCATCGTCTTGAGCTGCGCTTGTGCAAACGCGCGCACATTGCCCTGGCAATAAGCGGTGTCATCAATCACCTGCTGCGGCAGCGCAGCACACGCATCCTTGATCTGCCGCTCGTTCAGCTCAAACGACGGCGGATCCCAATCGTCAAACTGCCGGCTGTATTTGCGCACCGCGTCCATGCCGTTGCGCTCCAAATCCAGCAGCATCTCTGAAACGGTGCGGGCGGTTTGCGGGTCGGATTCAAAAAGGCGATGTCCGCCGGGCTTAACGATCTTCATGTTTGGCTGGCTCCGGGTTGTCCTTGTTCCGCTGGTCGATTCGCAGGAGTGCAAACGCCGCCGCGATTCGTACATCGCGATCAGAGTCATTCAGAAGATTTTCAATTGTGTGTGCGTCCTGGGATTTTCCCTTCTCGGCTAATTCCATCGCGGCCAGTGCACGCGCGTTTGCTGTTGAATCATTCAACATGCCTCGGACCCCTCCCCCACCCACCGCCGCAACAAGCATCGGATGGGCAAGCGATTCCCTGGCCTCATGCTCCAGGGCCGCAGCAAGAGCGCGGCGCACTTCGGGAGCGTTTGAGTCCAATCGTCGCATCGCGTCAGCCGCGCGAGCGCGGGCGACGTCGCTCCTGGACTGCAGCAATTCGATCAAGCGATTCATTGCACGCGGATCGTGCGATATAACCAACCGCCACGCCGCAAACGGCGCTGCGTCGGAAGCTCCAAAAGCCACCTGTTCAACCCGATTTCGTTCCGCACTGTCGTGCATCGGCGCATTAAGCTTCGCCAGCGCCTCCATCGCGTGGACGGTATCCGGGGCGCTGGGATCCAACATCACGGCTCGGATTCGCTTGAGATATTGTTCCCGCGCCGCATCATCCTGCGCACACCTGGCCAGCACGCGCCAAACGCCAATGCGATACGGCGGCTGCGCATCGTCTGCCTGCGGAGCGAAAGTCCGACGAACCTTTTCCATCTCTTCCAGTTGAAGGAGATCCTCGGCCGCATGGACGCTCGTAAATTGGCCGCGCGTTTGCATCGCGTTTTCGAGCACTTCCAGCAACTGGGTTCGCCGATCGCTGCTTAAATGCGTCTGGGCCAGCGCAACGCCGGTGAAGAGTGCTATGCAAATCGCAATGGCTGCTGAGTTCACGAATTGCTCCGGCTTCAACTAGCGAAGCTTAAGAATCATCTCCACTTCCACGCTCGCTCCCAGCGGGAGTTGAGCCATTCCCAGTGCCGTTCGCGCATGTCGGCCAGCGTCACCAAAGACATCGCGGACGAGTTGGGATGCGCCGTTGATGATCAGGTGTTGATCTGTGAACGTCGGATCGGAGTTGACGTACCCGGTGATCCGAACGACACGGTCGATGGCATCGAGCGAGCCAAGATGCCGGAGGATTACACGCAGCACATTCGCCGCACACAGCGGCGCGCGTGGCGTCGGCCGCGGAGACTTCACTGGGAACTTTGCCTTTACTTGCCAGCTCCGTTCCATCGAACGGCACTTGCCCGGATGCGTACAGGAGGTCGCCCACGATGGCGACCGCGTCAACGAGCTTTCCCTCGGGCGCAATGCGATCAATCGGATAGCCCATTGCCTCAAGCTTTTCTTCCCGTTCACCCATGTTTGTCCTTACTCTCTGGGAAGGGCCGCTGAAAAAAAGCGCAGCCAGTTCGCATGAAAGATCCCGTCGATTTCGTCGGATGAGTAGCCGCGCGATTCGAGGATCGGTTCGAGCTTGTGAAGGTCGGCGATGGAATCCAGATCTGCGGGACATTGTTCGGTACCAAAACCGCCATCCAGATCGCTGCCGATACCAACGTGTTTGGCGTCACCAGCAAGCTGACAAATGTGATCGATGTGATCGGCGACCGATTGCATCGAAACTGTACTTCGATCGGTTTGGCCTCTGACCCAGCCGTCCTTGAGCATCCAGGCATCCAGAGCCATTCCAATCACCGCATCTCGCTTCAGCAGCGCACGAATCTGCTCATCGGAGAACTGCCGATCACCAGAAACCAGCGACCGGCACATGTTATGACTGGCGTGAACCGGGCCATCAAAACGATCGAGCACCTCAAAAAATCCGGGCTCGGCGGTGTGGGTGAGGTCTACGATGATTCCAAGTCGTTTGAACTCATCGAGCAGTTCCAAGCCTTGAAGTGTTACGGATCCCGCTGCTCCCGTGCCACATGCGTACGGGGCCTGGCCGTAATGCGCCAGCCCAACACAACGCAGGCCTTGCTCCCACCACATCGCCGCCTGCCTTGGCGACACAATCGGATCAGCGCCTTCCATCGCGATAATCACGCCGATCGGGCATGACTGCGGCGCATTCTCGAATTCCTTCCAATGCTTCGCCAAAGCCGACTGCGTGCGCAGTATTCGGATGTGCTGCTGCTGTTCGAGCAGCGAGTAATACGCCAGATGTCCCTGACCAATCGCACAGGCGAGGGTTTGGTTACGATAATCCAGATCGCGCCGGTTGAACCCGCTAGCGGGGCACACCTGCGGCTTTGACCGCACCAGCACCGTCGCCAGACAAACCGCCACATTCGCGCGACGAAGCTCCGGCAGACTCACCGTTGCGCGCCCGCGCGCCGGATGATCGTTCATATGCGCCTCGGCGCGGCGCATCTGATCCAGCGGAAGCGCAAGATCTCGATTCCAAAACAGTGCGTTCCAGCCAAGATCGAGATGTGCGTCGAAGATGGCTCTCACGATTCGGCCTCACCAAATAACTCGGCCATCATTTGCCGCACTTTCCAGACGTTCTCGCTCAGGCGATGCTCCCACTCGCGGGCTTCCTGCGGCGTGTAGTCATAAAAGCCTCTACCATTGCTGATCCCCTTCGCGCCACCGTCAGCCAGTTGGGTCATCAATGCCGGCACTTCCGTCGCGCAGCTCAATTGCGGCCACAGGCGCTTCATTACCGCCGCGTATGCTGGCAGCCCCGATAAATCCATCCAGCGAAACGGCCCGGCGATGTTCGCCCACACCGACATGGCATTGCGAAAAGATCGGTCGATTGTCTCGATGTCGGCGACGCCGTTTTCCAGGAGCCAAAATGCTTCCCGATACATGGCGTAACCGATGCGGTTAACGATGAATCCCTCCACATCCTTCTTCACCAGCGATGGGTCCTTGCCTGCAAGCTTGCCGAGCGAAAGTGTTGCCTCGACCGTCGCATCATCGGTTTGCCCTCCGCGCACGACTTCCAGAAACCGCGTCGCATGGCACGGCTCCGCCCAGTGCATGCCGACGAACCGCTTCGGATGTTTCCGATCCTTTTGCAGCAGCGAGATCGGCATCGAAGAGGTATTGCTTGCGATCGGGACATCCGGGCCAAGCGACGCCTCCAATTCGTTGAAGACGCGCTGCTTGATCTGCAGGTCTTCAGTCACGCTTTCGATAACAAAATCGCAGCGGACAAAGTCCGCAAGGCCGCTCGCTTCACTGTAGTTCCCCGGCCACTGCCGGCGAATCTCCGGAGCGAGGCCGGCGCGTTCGATCAGTTGCTCTATCGCCCATTCGATATGCTTCCTCGCTTCGCGGAAGGATTCCTCTCCGATCGTAAAACCGATCACCGCAAATCCGCGCGAGAGCAGGCATGCCGCAATTCCTCGGCCCATCAATCCCAGTCCGGCCACGCCAATTTTCTTCGGCGATGTCATATTCACTCCAGCCCGAGAATTTTGAGCGAATCGCGATGGATCATCGCCTCAATCTGCTTCACATCCAGCCGCGGCAGGCGCGTGCCTTCCAGCATGTCGTTGAGCTTGCGGATTCCCTCGATGGAATCGTTCACGGTCGTGAACGGGAAATCGGTGCCGAACAGTACCTTGTGCCATACGCCATATTCCTGAACCAGCATGAGCGAGTGGTAAAGCTGAAACGGCCGGTAATGCAGCGCGGAGACATCGGCATACACATTAGGATGCTTGCGGAAGGTTGCGATGCATTCTCCCTCATACGGATGGCCCAGGTGCGCCATGATGATCTTCACATCCGGGAAACGTGTCGCAACCGGATCAAGCTTTCGCGGCAACGTATATTCCAGCGGTGCCTGGGCGACGAACGTCGTTCCGGTGTGCAGCAGCACGGGCAATTGATGCTTTGAGGCATATTTCCAAAGCGGATCAAGCCGCGATTCATCCGGGCTGAAACCGGCGTACATCGGCAACAGCTTGATGCCGCGAAGGCCGAGTTCTTCGTGCCCTTCGCGCATCTCACGCTCCCAGCCATCCTGCGTTGGATCGACGCACAGAAAACCGATGAGCGTATCAGGGTGCCGCCCCACGTAGTCGGCGACGTAGCGATCATCCACCCACTGGTCGCTGAGTTTTGCCTTTCCTCCAAAAACGATCGTGCGAGTGTCAGGCGGGCAGGTCGCGCGATAGTGCTCGTAATTTACCGTCAGATCGACCTCAATCCCGGCGCGCGCCCGTGCAGCCTGGCGGCGAAAACCTTCGCCAAAGTGCGCGGGAAATTCCCACGTGTGACTATGGACATCGACAATCACTTTTCCTCCACGGCAGAGATGACCAGATCAAAGAGCCGCTCGATTTCAAGGCGCGTCTGCTCGTCCAGCCTATATCCCACCGGCCCGCGCACGATTGTGCTCGTGAATATGCCCTGCTTCACCAGCAGGTATTTCTCGATTGCCAGGAATGCATCGAGACTGTTCTGCACCGCTATCAGAGACGAGATCGGCAACGACAGTTGATAAATCCGTCGCTCATCGTCTGACTTGAGTGCGCGCCAAAGGGCGACGATCCCCCGAATCAGATCCGCACCTGGCATCGTGCCGACGATTCCGCGGCGATAGCTATCCACCAGCGCAATGCCGCCGGAACCTTCAAATACCTTTGCTTGTCCCTGGGTCGCTTCGTGAAGTGCACTGAGCCGCGGGCCGATAGGAGATGCTTCCGGCTTGAACAATACGCGATCGGCACCGAACTCTTTCAGCAGGTCCGCCTGCATCGCGATCGACATCGGGCGACCTACGTATCCGCTGGCATCCTGCACGATTACCGGCAGTTTGGTTGCGCGAATGATTCGCTCGTAATATTTCCGCAGTTCAACTTCGCCCACGGCAACCGACACTGGAGGAATTGCCATGACGGCAGCAGCGCCAATGCTCTCAGCATGGCGAGAATATTCTTCGGCGATCTTCGCGCTTTCTGCCCCCACGCTGATCACAACCACGCCGCGATCGCGGCCCAATCGACACGCCGCCTCCGCAAGCTTCATTCGCTCGTCACTGCTGAGACGCAGCACCTCCGACACCATGGCCATCACGATTCCGTCAGAACCGCAGTCATAGAGCCACGAAATTTCACGCGCCAGCGTGTCAAAATCGATCGTTTCATCCGCTCGAAATGGCGTCTGGAAGACCGGCAACACACCTGTGAGGCTGCGATTTTTGTTCATTTCGCTTTTTATCTCGTATCACCACGCGGTCCATCCGCCATCGATGATGAGGTTCTGCCCGGTCATGTAACTCGAAGCGTTACTGGCCAGGAATACAATCGCGCCCTTCAACTCCTCCGGATTTCCGACGCGCCCCATCGGCGATCTTTGTGCGATTCGCTCGACTAACTCGCTTGAAACGCGAGGCTGAGGAAATGCTCCAGGCGAAAGACAATTCACGCGCACGCGATCCTTTGCCCAATACACGCCCAGGTGTCGCACCAAATGCACAACACCGCCCTTGAGCGCGTGATAGGCGGCCGGGCTCGCGGTCGCGATGCCCTCGTAGACCTCCGGATAAGAGCCAACGACGCCGTACATCGATCCGATCAACACGATGCTTGCATCCGTGCCGCGCGAAACGGCGTGATCGCGCATGGCCCGGGAAAGCAGAAAATATCCGGTCAAATTAGAAAGCTGTCGCGTGAATTGTTCGCCGCTCACCGTTCGCCAATCGTCGGCCAGCGGATCGTGACCGTTGTTCACGAGAATGTCGATTTGCCCAGCTTTCGCGACCGCGGACTTGAATCCTTCATCGATCGATGCCTCATCCAGATGATCCATTTCGATGGCGTGGTGTTTTAACTTTGCCTGAGGCAGTTGCGCCGCAGCGCGCTGCGCATCAGCGAGCCGGCGGCTGCTGACCACGACGCCCGCGCCTGCCTCGGCCAGCGCGCAAGCCATGGCCGAACCCAAGTACCCTGTTGCACCGGTGATGAGCGCAGTCTTGCCGGAAAGGGTCAGCAGATCGAAGATATTCGTCGATAGAGGCATATTGATCACAGGTCGCGAAGATTGACCCACCCACCGACTTTGGCGCTCTGGAGGATCGCCAGGTTGGCACGCAACGACGTAACACCTTCGTCGAGAGAACAGACGGGCGCAATGCCGCGCTCAACGGAATCGATGAAGGCGTTTGCCTGCCGCACAAACAGCTCATCGCGCTCCAGCGGACGGCAGAAATGCTCGCGCCACAAATCACCAGGCGATTTCATCGAGAGCCAGCGGTGGTGATGGCCTTCAAAGCGCAAAGTCCCACGCTCGCAGACGACGGTGATCGTGATTTCGTTTGGCGCCTGATGCTGGTTGAGGCTATAGCTGGCCAGCACTCCGCCGTGCCGCGCAAGGACATGAGCCGTGTCTTCCACCTCGACGCCCGGCAGCAACTTGTGGTCAATGTCCGCGACGACGCGGTCGATTGTGCCGAGGATCCACTGGGCGGCGTTGATCGTGTGGGTCAACGCATCCTGCACCGCGCCGCCGCCGGTTTCATGACGAGCATAATACGTTTCGCGATAGGCGGGCCGGTAGAACGGAAAATTCTGCCCGCAAACCGCCACAAGTTCGACGGGTCGACCAAACTCGCCCGCCAGGACCGCACCCCGCATTTCGGCAAGAACCGAGTTGCAGCGCTGCACGTAGGCCACGCCGATCACCAGGGAATTTGCCGCCGCGATCTGTCGAAGGTGGTCGACGCCGGTCATTCCAACGCTCAGGGGCTTTTCGATCAGGACGTGTATTTTTCGCTGCGCGAGTTCGATCGCCTGCTGGATATGAAGCGGCGCCGGAGTCGCGATCACGGCCAGGTCGAAAGACGTTTTCCGAAAGGCCACATCGAGCGAGCAATGGCTCTTCGTTCGTGGATACTTCGCTTGCACCGTTTCGCGAAGCGAATCCTTCGGCTCGACGAACTCGATGTCGGCTCGTTCGGTCGCCAGGAAACAACGGATATGTCGCTCACCAATGGAGCCGGCGCCGACGACGAGAACCTTCATCCGTTCGCTCACGCAAGAATCCTTTGCCATTTATGGCGACATAGATGTATAATCTATGACGACAGGAAACTCAATGTTTTTCTGGATCATCGATGCCTAAATCCACCTCGCTGGCTGATTCCAAACGCGAGCATGCCTATCGCGGCCTTCGGCGTCTGCTGGTACTTCAGCAGCTCCAGCCGGGCGAGCGAATTCGCGAGCCGCAGTGGGCGCTGCAATTGAAAGTGCATCGGTCGGCCCTGCGCGAGGCGTTTGCCCGGCTGGAAGCGGAAGGTTTGATCGAGCGCGGCCCGAAGACCGGATATTTCGTGCCCACGCTGACGCCACAGGATGTGCGCGAAATAACCAAGCTTCGGCTTGTGCTGGAGTGCCTGGCGATCGACGAGATTTGTTCTGCGGAGAAACCGGTTTCGCTGAGTACGTTGCGGGACGCGGTCGAGGAACTGCAGGGATTTCTCAAAAAGTCGTATTCCCTTGGCGTGATCGAAGCAGATCGTCGCTTTCATGAATCGCTGATCGATCTTGCCGGCATGAGGCGGCTGTCAATGCTCTATCATCGCGCCCCCCTGCCGCTGATCCACAGCCTCACCGAATCTCAGGAGAAGTGGCGTCACGAAACCGAGCGAACGCTTGCGGAACATAAGGCGATCCTCGCCGCCCTTAAAGCACGTGATGCCGAGCGCGGCAAGCGTGCGCTCCGCCAGCACCTCAATCAGCGATCAATCCTGCCGATGTGCCATTGAGATTTCCTGTCATGATAATCAGAGACGTTCGAACCACTCTGCTCACCGGCCCATCGACGAACGACCCATTTCTTCGCGAAGCGCGCAAGCTGCGCAGCGCCGCATTTATCGAAGTGCTTACAGACGGTCCAACCGGCATCGGCGAAACCTACGCGGGTTATTACATTCCCGAAGCGGTTCCGAGCATTGTCGAATTCTTCAAGCCGATTCTGATCGGGCAGATTGTCGACGACATTCCGGAGTTGTGGCGGCGGATGTATCACTGCGGGAACTTCTGGTGCCGAGTGGGATTGGGCGCGATTGTGCTGGCCGGAATCGAAGCCGCGTTGTGGGACCTCAAAGGTAAGCTCGTTGATCAGCCGGTGCACGCTTTGCTGGGCGGCGCGAACTACGATCGTCTTCCGTGCTACGCGACGGGTGGCCCCGCCAATTATCCCAAAAAGCGGCTGGCGCAGAAGCTCGATCATTACTTTTCGCTGGGCTTCCGCGGTGCGAAAGTCGGTGCCGGTTGTTATTCGCGTGAGCGCGGCTGGTATATGCCGCAAACAGCGGAGGAGGCTGCAGATTTTGAGGGCGATAAATCGGCTTTTATGCGCCAGCACGCCGGCAAAGAAGCCTGGCTCATGATCGATGGACATATGGGCAACAATGCGACCGCGACGTGGGATCTGGAAACAGCGACCGCCGTCATGCGGGCGGTCGAGCCGGCCAACCTTCTGTTCTTCGAAGAGCCCCTGCATTACACCGATCCGCTCGGATACAGCGAATTATGCCGTCGATCCAACGTACCGGTCGCGGGCGGGGAATGCCTCACTGCCTCCTGCGAATGGAAGACGTTCGTGGAACGTGATTGCTTTGATATCGGCCAACCCGATGCATCATTCGCCGGCGGATTAACCGAGTTTCTGAATATCGCGCGGATGCTTCATGATCGCGGGCGTTCGATCGCGACGCACGCCTGGGGCGCAGGCGGCTCGCTCATGCAGAATATCCATTGCGGCTTCGCGGCACCCAATACGTCGATTCTGGAAATCCCGCCGGATTACGCCGGATTGCACGCCGACGTGATCGACGGCGGCCTGTTGATTCGCGATGGTTATGTTCTTCCGCCGGACCGACCGGGGCTGGGCATCGTGCTGACCGATGAGATCCGCCGCCGGTATCCGTTCCAACAGGGAAGCGGGGAATTCAATAGTGTGCCGGGCAAGGTGCTGAGGGATTGAAACGTGGATAAGCTTCTGATCGATGTTCCTCTGGATCATGCCGCGCTGCAGCAGCTTAAAGATCGCGGACAGTATGACATTGATGTTATGGATCCGCCGGCAGAGACGCCACGAGCTGTCGATTGCGCCCGGCTGCGCGACGTCGAGGCTCTCTTTTGCGCACATCCACCGACGAATTTCGATGACATGCGATCGCTGAAATGGATTCAGCTTGCATCGACTGGCTATTCGCAACTGTTCCCCTTCAATCTGCCTGCTCGCGGAATTCGAGCAGCCAACGCGCGCGGCTGCTTTGATGTGCCGATTGCCGAGTGGGTCATATCGATGATGGTGAACCTGGTTCGCAATCTTCGGCAGATGATCCGCAACCAGGAGCAAGCCATCTGGGACCGCAGCGCAGCGTTCCAGCGCGAGCTGCGCGGAATGACGGTCGGACTTTGGGGATACGGCGGTATCGGCCGCGAAGTCGCCAGGCTCTCCAAGCAAATGGGCCTGAACGTGCACGTGCTCACCCGCGGCGGAAAGATCGCGCGGCGCGAAGGCATTTATGACCTGCCCGGAACCGGGGACCCTGAAGGCGTCCTTCCTGATCGAGTTTTCAGCTCCGCCCAGGCCAAAGAATTTCTGTCAGACCTGGATTTTCTTGTCGTAGCGGTGCCGCTGACCAAATCCACAGAGGGAATGATCGGCGAACCAGAACTCCGGGCGCTCCCGCCAACCGCGTATCTGCTCAACCCCGCACGCGGCCCGATCGTGCAGGAGCAGCCGCTTATCCGAGCGTTGCAGGAACGATGGATCGCCGGCGCTGCTCTGGATACGCATTACCAGTATCCCCTTCCCGCCGAGCATTCTCTGTGGCGGATGCCCAATGTTATTTTGACGCCCCACATTGCCGGCTCCTCATTGAATCAGCGGTTTAAGGAACGAATGTGGGACATCTTCAGCCAGAATGTTGGGCGTTTCGCGCAGAGATTCCCGCTTCTAAACGAATTGAGCAAGTCCGATCTGCTTGGCGAATAGACGCGGTAGAACTATGAAGTCACGCCCGAAGCGGGAGAATGCCATCTCCGCCCCCCAAGCCCAGCGGCGGCAGACGACGCGTACTGCCGTCCCAACGAGTCGTGCGTGACATCTGCCGACAAAATAGCGAAAACGCTCCAACTATAACTCTGACTCAATGATTTGGCTGGGCAGCCTTGGCTGCTTTGGAAACCGATTCAGTAGCTTCTTAATACGTCAAATCGGTGTAACAACTGCCAATATGACGCACAGGGTCGTGAAGCAGCAGATTTGGTCCGGATTGATCGGCGTGTGACCTGTCTGACCGTGGGACCGAAGCTTCAAGACCAAGCACCACTTTCGCAAACGATACCATATTATTGTTTGCGTTTGGCCATCGCGAGGTTATCCTACTTGCTTATAAATAAGTTCGGGCTCCGGGGACCCATGTCGTTCGTCCACATTGCCAAATCACGCGGCTGCTCCAATTGAGGTGCGAATGGCGCGCAATACTCGCGCCTCAAAGACCTTACCGCTCGCGTGGCGATGTAGAAGAAGCGCAATCGATTTGGCGATTCATCTCTGAATGACAAAGCCCAGGCACCTGGATGGCGAAGCCATGGAGGCTTCGACCACAGGCGCTACCCCGCCGCTGACGGACAGTGGGAGAAAGCAAATGGCTCAAGGGAATCGAAAGACACCGCGCAAGGTCGGACGCGTCAAGGGCAAATGCCACGATGCTATAGCCAACGCTGCTCGCTCCATGGTGGAACAGTTGGAGCAGCGCGTGCTGTTGTCGGGAGCGGTCAACTTCAATGGACCCCAATGGCTGCCGCAGGGGCCTCAATCAACATTCGGGAGCACCACCGCGTTGATTCCAGCCGGGGCAACGCCGAACGATACGCTCGACAATCCGGCCGCCGGCGCGGTGCAGGCAATCGCGACCCTGCCCAACACACCGGACATTTATTTTGTCGGGACGACCAACGGGGGCGTTTGGAGTACACAGACCGGCGGATCGCTCTGGCATCCTCTGGGACAGTTTCAGCGCTCTTTGTCGGTCGGAGCGCTGGCAGTCAGCCCATTCGAATCGGCAATTGATCCATCAGACCCACAACAAAAGCGCAGGATCGTCACCAATACGCAGATCACCGCAACGACCCCGGTGACGGCGGGATTTCAATCTAATCTGATCGTTTATGCCGGCTTTGCCGTCGCAAGTCACGGCGGCAGCAGCTCGTTCCAACTGTTAGCTCATACCGCCGGCGCGCGGCGCGGCGTGATGAAGAGCCTGGACGGCGGAAAGACCTGGATCGAAACCGGCGTGCAGCTCTTTGAAGGCCTGGACGTTCAAAAGATTGTCCCCAGCACGAGCGACCCGAATACGTTTTTGGTGGCGGTCACGTCACCGGCGACAGGCAAATCGACTCGAGCCGGCGTCTACCTCACCACTAACGGCGGTGCCAGCTATCAGCTCGTGCAGAAGGGAGAAGCCACAGACCTGGTCGCCGACCCGGGCGACCCGAAACGGTTCTATGCCGCCATCGGCGATGTCGGCGTATACGTCAGCAAAGATGGGGGCGCGAGTTGGGGCAAGATGAACGGCACCGGCGCCGGCTCGTTCGATTTTATCAAGACCAATGGAGTTGATGACAATCGAGACGGCACGGTCGACAACGAATCCGTTTCCCACGCTCCAGTCATCAAGCTGGCGATCTCCGCGAGCCAATCAGTGGGCGGCGCCGCGGACACTGTCTACGCCGGCCTGGTTAGCGAGAGCAATCGCGCCATGGCTGTCTTCGACTCGATTGACGCTGGAAAGACTTGGACGCTGCTGCCGAGCTTCCCGGGCGTCACAGGCATGGCCGCCAACAGCCTGCCGGACATCAATCCTGGCACACAGGGCCTGGTCGACTTTTCGATGGCCGCCGATCCGAATAATCCAACCAACATTTTTATTTCCGGTGACCGGACCACCAGCCTTCCGTTCGAAGGAAGTGTCTGGCGATGCGATTGGTCGCAGCCGTCCGCCACAGCATGGGAACTGGTCAGTAGCGCCGGCGCAACCGCGACGCCTGGAAACCGACCCTCCGCCCCCCATGCGGATTCCCGCAGTATGGTCTTTGTGAAAGGCGGAAATCTCCTGCAGTCAGATGATGGTGGAGTCTATGCACTGCTCAACCCATACACTCCAGCAACGCGCCAATGGATTTCGGAGAACGGCAATCTTCAAATCGGCGAAGTCTACTCGGTGGCGTATGACCCTGCGCGTCAGACCTACTTTGCTGGCTTGCAGGACGTCGGTGAGGTCGAGCAGCCTACGAGCGGCAGTGTCAACTGGACGAAGCGCAAATCCGGTGACGGCGGGATCGTCCAGATCGACGGAAACCGTCACTACAGCGCCGCCAATAACTTCAATTACTTCGAAGAGCGCACTTATGATGCCGCGGGGAATGTGACTGCCACCAAGCCCGCGCTCAACATTGGCAATTCGACGGCGTCACCCCAGCAGACACTTTACAACATTGACGGCGCGCCATTCCTGACGCATTACGCGGTCGAGCATGACACCACTACGGCCGGCGGACCCTACCAGCGCATCCTAATCGGCACCCAGTATCTGTACGAGTCCTTCGACGACGGCGCGACGCTGTTACCCGTCGGCGGGGTAACGGACAACAATGGAAACGTAATCGCCAGCGGCCCGTCCGTGCATCCGAACCCTGCTGCTTCTTTCGGCGCGCCGATCAGTGCACTGGTCTATGGTGGCATGGCCGGCGCGACCCAGATGCCGGACATCGCCTATGTCGCCGCGGGTAACAAAATCTGGGTTCGCAAGACACTTAGCAAGGACGGATTTGGCAACCCGAAATTCACAGACTTCCAGCTGCTGACCAACTATCACGGCGCAGGAGTTCGCGACATTGTTTTGAATCCCAAAGATTGGACCGAAGGGTATCTGGTCGACACGAACGCGACGGTCTGGCACTTCACCAACTCCGGTGCGACCTGGAGCTCGGTCAAAGGAAATCTGGACGAGTCAAATTCCCTGCGAACTGTCGAACTCGTTCCGGCGCCGCCCAACGATTCCCGGGTTAAAGGCGGATACATCGTTTTGGTTGGCGGCAGTGGAGGCGTTTTCGCGACCCTCGATCCGACTGTGGCCTCGCCCAATTGGCGAATCGTCGGCCAGAGTCTGCCTCATACCATCGTCACCGATATTCACTATTACGCACCCACGGACTTGCTTTACTGCGCCACGTTTGGCCGCGGAATATGGTCGATCAGCGGTTTTCTTGGAGGCTTCCTACCGGCCGGAGCGGCCGCGTTTGGCGGGGGCGCGTCTGGAGGCGGATCCGCTTCTTCAACCGATCCCGGCGTACTTAACATCACCGGCGACGACTCGAACAACAATATCGTTCTTACGCTCGAAGCAGGTAATCCGGATGTACTCGACGTCTATATCGATAACACAACCGACACACCCGACTTCTCCGTTGATCTGAACGCCGTCCAGGCGATCAACGTCATCGGCGGCGTGGGCAATGACACCCTCACCATCGATGATGCCAACGGAATGGTCAGCGTCCCGGGCGGAATCAGCTTTGACCAGACCACCGGCGATGTTCGCCAGGAAATCAACCAAACTGCAATTGATTCCGGCGTCGTCGCCAAGCTCCGCTCGGGTCTGCAAAGCCTGGCCGATTTTGGCACCAAGCTGGCGCAGCTTTCGGCTCTGGCTCAGCAGATTCCCGACTTGGGAATGAGCCTGGCGCAGACGTTGCCGATCGGAACTGCGCTTCAGAATGGGCTGGTTAATCCGATCAATAGTTTCTTTACGAACACCGCCAACCCCAGCGTTCAACAGCTCGTCGATTTCATCAAGACGCTCAGCAATCCGACCAGCGGGGTTTTCTTCTCGATCGATCCACTGTCAGTCAGCGGTGGGTTGTACACGAATGCCAGCGGGAACCAGGACCTGCGGTTCGATTTGGCGATACATTTGGACGGTCTCGCGGCAGACGTGCCGTTAAACTTCGGGGCATCGCTCTCGTCGCTTGGCGTAAGTTTCAACTCGAGCGGGAAACTGGATCTCACGACGGCACTGGATCTCAATTTGTCTTTCGGCGTAGACCTGGCGCCCGGTCTATCAGACAGCGACGCGTTTTTCATCAAGGTGAACGACATTTCCGCCAGCGCTCAGGTCAGTGCAGGACCGATCCCAGCTCCGGACAATACTGACGCAGCAAATTCGGGCGATCCAGACGCCGGCGAAAACAGCGGCGAACCGACCAGCGGGGCGATCAATGCGGACCTTGCGGTCGGCTTCCTGCATGCCAAGGTCGTCAACGGGTCGCTCGATCTGAACGCCACGATTGACATCACCGTTAATAATCCCGACGGGGACCCCGACGGTCACATCACGGTGTCCGAGTTGACGAACACGCCGATCGGAGCGCTTGTGTCGGTCGATGCGCAAGGCACGTTCGACGCCAGCTTGCCCGTTCAGGTGACCCTGACGGGCTTCACTGTGCCTGCACAGCCGGAGATCGATATCAATGATGACGATCTCTTCGGTTCGCTGCCGACTGTCTCCACCAAAAACTTTGATCAACTTTTGAACTTCGACAACGGCGCGGCGTTGCTCAGCCTGGGAATTGGCAAGTTGATATCGTTCTTGTCAACGACGGCGAAGAACAGCTCGTTTTTCAAGACGCAAATCCCGCTTGTGAACAAGTCGCTCAATGACGTGGTGGACTTTACTTCATTCTTCCAAGGCTTGAGCAACGCCACAGCAGAAGTGCCGGATGCGAACGGCGTGCTTCAGGCGCCGTTCCAGAATTCTGATGCGCTGCTGACTCTCCTCCAGGGGCTGACCGGCTCGACCGCGTCCGTGACAGCCAGCGGGTCACAGATCATTTACACCCTCCACTTGCACGGCAACGACTCCACGAACGTCCCGCTTTCGCTGGATCTGGGTTCGGCGCTGCACCTGGGTGTGAACGCTCAACTGGCGTTCAATGTTGGAATTGATGCGAATGTGTCCTTTGGAATCGACGGTTCAACGCAACAATTCTTCATCGTCGCCAACGGGCAGCCCGCCATCCAGTTCACCTCCAATCTCTCTGCCACCGTCAATGGCGGCGCTTCGCTGGGTTTCCTTAACGTCTCGATTAACAACGGGAGCATCACAGGCGCCGGCACGGGTTCGCTCACGCTGATCGACCCGCAATCTGATTCGCCTGCAACTCCAGGCATCATCACCGGCAGCGAACTGGAGGGAGCCAACCTCTCTTCGCTGGTGTCGATCAATTTTTCCGGGAGTGCCGCCGCCTCGATTCCACTGAGCACGACCGTTCCGGGAATTTCGCCGGTCACACTTGCGATTTCGTTCCCAGACTTAACCGATCCGAGCAACGTCAATGTCGATACCACTGGGCTGGATCAGTTCATGGGATTCAATGGGCTGACCTTCGACAGCGTCTTCGCATATCTGCAGCAACTGCCCGCACTGCTCGGCCACATTTCCGACAGCGGCGTATTGGGCAAGGCGATCGGATTTCTCGGATCGAGCGTCGGAGATGCCGCCAAGATTGGCGCGAAACTCCAAACCTATCTCACCCCGCTGCAGAACGACAACATCCATTCGATCCAGGATCTTCAGACCGCGCTGACGCAGGAGCTGACCGGCGTCGGCCAGAGTTTGTTGCTGAACGTCACCGCCAGCGACATCGATTTCAAACTCGGCTTCACCGACAGTTACAGTGGATCATCCGCCTGGTCGATTGGGCAGACGATCGGGAATGGGCTGCTGTCGCTTCAGACGTCCGGCACGCTTCCGCTGACAGCGTCGTTCAACGCGGGGCTGGAATTTGGAATTTCGCTCACGCCCCAATCGAATCCGCTGGATCAGTTCTACATCGTCGAAGGCCCAAACAGCCAGATTTCCGGCAGCTTCAGCGTCAACGCCACCGGCCTGACCGCCAGCGCCACCGTAGGGTATCTGGCAACGGTCGGGGTGCAAAACGGCACAGCTTCGGTGAGCGGTTCGGTCGCGATGCCGCTGGGCAGCGGAGCGGCCGGCACGCATCTGACGCTCACGCAACTGTTGGCCGATCCGACGCAACTGTTTACCACGCCGCAGATCAGCGGCGCAGCGCACGTGACACTTCCGCTGACCGGCCTTCCCGGCCAGACCGGCACGCCGCAGGTGGTACTCAATTGGACCAACGTCGGCGATCCGTCAACGCTCACGGTGGACACCAGCACAATCAACTTTTCCAACCTTAATCCGCTCGCGAATTTCGACGCCTCCACTGTTCTCAGCAGCATCAACTCGCTGCTGACATTGATCCAGCAATGGGGCGGCTCGTCGATCATGAAGACCAACATTCCGCTGATTAATGAGCCGATCAGCAATGTGTTGGATTATGTCGGCGATGCACAGAAAATCTTCCAGCAGATTCAGCAGATCACCGCGAGCACTCCGTCGGCGTTCGATGCGGCAGTGCAGGCGGCGCCGCAGGCAGCGGGGTTCCTTGCCTCGCAGGTGCAGATTGCGACCGGCGCGCTGAACAACCCCGGCCAGCAGACTTTCGATTACATCCTGCAGTTCCACAAGACGGTCAACGAAGCGATCCCCTTCCAATTTGGCCCGGGATTTTTCTCGATCAACGGCAACGTCAATGTTGGTGTGACATTCACGACGAATCTGGAATTCGGCTACGACCCCTCGGATGGGTTTTACATCATTGGCGATGCCAACAACCCGGCCGTTGGCCTCAGCGCCAATATCACCGGCCTGTTCGATCGCATCGGCGGAATGTTCGGTCCCATCAGCTACGGCATTTCCAATGGCACCGCAAATGCCGCCGTGGGGCTTGCGCTGGATCTGGTGCCGCCCGGCGATAATGGCAACAAGATCACGGGCAAGGAACTGGCCCAGAACATCTCCGGAATCCTTAAACCGACCATCACCGGCTCCGCAAGCTTGAATTTGCCGATCGGCTTCACGCTTGGCTCCGGCGGGCCCGGCGTCACCACGAGTTTCAGCGCCAGTTGGGATCCTTCGCGCGCCCAGCCGTTTGAATTTGGCCCCAGCAACTCCACCGACATTACCGACGGATTCGGGCCCGTGAACTATGACCTTGGCGAAATCGTCAACAGCGTCGTCGGGCCCGTGCTGAACGACATCGAAGCAAACAATCCGATCCCGCAATCGGTGCTGGATGTTTTGAACACAACGATCCCGATCATCGACAAGACGCCCGCCGAGCTTCTGGGCGACTATCTCAATAACCCGGGCCTCAAGCTACTGCTGGGGATCGAGAACGCGATCAGTGACATGCCGACCAGCGGCGCGGATTTTGTCGATCTGACGAATTATTTTCAGCCGGGCCAGATGCCCACCGGCGGCGATACCGGCGGCCCCCTGGGCGGTGTCCCGCCGGCTGGTAATCCGAACGGAACCCCGACCAGCGGAAACTTTGGCGCTTTCAAGAGCTTTCAGCAGACTCTCGAGAACGACTTTTATCTCCAGCTTCCGTTCCTCGACAGCTTGTCGAGTTCCGTCATCAGCATTCTCACTGGTAAGCCGGTCACACTGATCAAGTTTGATCCCGGGAAGGTTTCGCTGTCGGCGTCCTACGTCACGCCCACGATTTCGTTCCCACTGGTGGATTTCGGATTCGCCGATGTGTCGGCGACGCTCTCGGCCAACCTTAGCGCATCGATCTTTGCGGACATCGATATCGAGCTGACCACGCGCGGTCTGCAAGGCAACTATATCAGCAATGGCAAGCTCCAGACCGGCCAGTCCGCCAACCTGCTGGATGGATTGGCCATCGATGATTCAGATCAATATCAGGCCGGCATGACGCTTTCCGGTGGCGTGACCATCGGTGGAAGCGTTGACATCCTTGGTTTTTCCGCGGCATCTCTTTCCGGCTCACTGACTCTGACGGGCATCATCGGCGCGCACGTGAATGACCTGGCGTACCTGCCGGGCGGTGTGATCCAGGGCCCAGCCAACTACCAAGGCAATGGTCCCGGCGACAAAACCGTTTACCTCGATGAGCTGGAGTATCTCGACAACAACTACGGCCTGGGCTGCACCATCATGCCAGCCGGCGAGCTCGATGCGACGGTTTCGCTAAGCGTCTCGGCGCTCGGAGGATTGTTCACCAAGCAACTGGCCAGCGGAACGGTGACCCTGGCCAATTTCAGCGGACCCTGCGCGTCCACGCTTGCGAACCTGGCCACCATCCAGGGCAGTAGCCTTGTGATGAATCAAAACGCCAGCACGGCCGGGCTGCGCGTTTCTGCCTCGATTGTCGAAAACAACACAACCGGGCAACCGCAATACCTGCGCCTCACCGCCAACAACGATAGCGTCAACGATTATCAACTGTTCGCGCTGTCGGACCTGACGGCGGCGGGCGTGAATACTTTAGTACTCGAGGGCACGAACGGTGCCGATGAATTCTTCATCGATCCAGCCGTCACACAGGCGGGTGGGATGCACCTGCTCCAGATCAACACCCGCGATGGCAACGACCGCGTGAATCTCTCCAGCCTCACGGCGAGTAATTCCACCATTACCGGCGAAACCATCACGGCAGGTAATGGAAACGACACCATCACCGGCAACTACGCGCCGGAAGTGATCAACCTTGGCAGCGGCACGGATCAGGTGTCGGCCGGCACCGGGAACGATGTGATCAACTGCGGCAGCGGAAGTGAAACGATCACCGCCAGCAACGGCAACGATACCGTCACTGCCGGCGGCGGGACGGATCTGATCGGACTGGGCGATGGAAACAACACGGTCATCGCCGGCAGCGGCAATGCCACGATCACCGTCGGCAACGGCAAGAATCTCATCCAGGCCGGCAGCGGCACGGAAACCATCTACACCGGTGATGGTGATAACAAGATCTACGCCTCCACGACCAGCAGCAAAATTACCCTCGGGGCGGGCGACAACATCGTCTACGGAACCGCTGGAAACACGACGATCACTGGCGGCGGAGGAAACAATTTCATCAGCCTGGGCGGTGGTACCAATACCGTCGATGGTGGAAGCGGACGAACAACTCTCGCCATCGTCGCCAACGCCGATCAGATCCTCACCAACGGCGGTGTCAATCTGGGCGCCACCGGCTCAACCACATTCACAAACGTCGCATCGATTTCGCTGACCGGCGGAGCGGGCAATAATACCTTTACTGTCAGCGCCTGGACTGGCGGCCCGGTGCAGATTAATGGCGGCGGAGGCAACGACACCGTCGTCTCCAGCAACAACACCGACTTCACGCTCACCGATACGAGCCTCTCGCGCTCCGATGGCACGAAATTCTCCCTCAATGGCATCGGTTCAGCACATCTCACCACCGGTACCGCTGACGCCAGCTTTGACGTAACGGGTTGGCATGGCAGCGCGACCCTCACAGGCGGCGGCGGGCTGAATACGCTAATCGCCGGCAACCTCACTACAGCGACTCTGACAGATACGAGTCTTGTGCGCAACGGCGCGGCTAGCGTCGTCTTGAGCAACGTACGGCGCGCAGTATTGACGACTATCCTCACCGGCCTGGCGCGCATTGATGCCAGCGCTTTTTCCGGCACCGTCGCGCTCTACGGCAAGGGGAGCGGAAATGCCCTGATCGGCGGAAACGGAAGCGACTATCTCTTCGGAGGCAGTGGAAGCTCCAACGTACTTACCGCCAACGGCACGCTCGACAATCAAGTCATCGCAGGCACAGGATCGTCCGACACTCTCTCCGGAGGGCCGGGAACCAATCTGCTTGTGGGATCAACGGGTGGATCCGACACCATCACCGTCGGTTCGGGCCTGAATCATGTCTACACGCCCGGTGGAAATGACACGATCAATGCTCAGACCGGGAATGCGATCATTTATCTGAGCGGCTCAGGAAACGTGGTTCATACTGGAACCAGCACGACCGACCAGGTGCTGCATCCGGGTGATTCAGGGACCAACCCGTCCGACTTTGTAGCCCCCCTACCGAATCTCGGCGGTCTCCCTCAACCATCCAGCACTACGGCATCCACCCTTCCAACCGGCTCAGCATCGCAAGGCCAGTGGGTGGAATATGCCGGCTCGGCCACCAACGGTGGGCTCAGCAACAGCAGCGGAACCGCGATCGAGCCAGCCATCATCGCGACCGGCTCGGGCGCCACGTCCACCGAGTATGTGGCATGGGCCGACAATCGCAGCGGGGTTTACGAAATTTACGTCGCGCGCTATGCCAACGGCGCCTGGCAGGAGCTGGCGGGTAGCGCCGAAGGGGACGGAGTCAGCAACTCCCTCATCGACAGCCGCCGCCCCAGCATCACGCTCGATTCATCCGGCAGCCCGGTCGTGGCGTGGACGGAAATCAACGGCACATCGAGCGACATTTTCGCGGCCAAGTACGATCCATCTGCCAACGGCGGCGCGGGCGGATGGGTGGCGCTGGGTTCATCACTTTCAGCGAGCGGGCTTTCCAATACCGGCCACGCCGACTCTGCGCAGATCGTCAACACCGCCGGCGGCCCGGTCGTCGCGTGGCTGGACTCTTCCAGCGGCCATGCGAACGTTTTCGTTCGGCAATTCAACGGGACGAACTGGGCGGCATTCGGAAGCGGATCGGACAGTGGCACGGGAATCTCCGGATCATCCACAAACATCCCCGATTTCTCGCTGGCCAACAGCGGCAGCAACACGGCAGTTGCGTGGACGCAGCCCGGCACATCGGCTGGGAATTCAATTTATCTCAAGCAGCAAAGCGGCTCGGCCTGGAGTGCGGTGGGTTCATCCGCTTCGGGCACGGGGATCAGCGGTTCATCCTCCTCCAGCACGCCGAGCGTCGCGTATCTTGGAAGTACAATCTACGTGGCATGGGCGGCGATCATCGGCGGGACAAGCAACATCGTGGCTGGGACAAGTACCGGCTCGACCTGGACACCGATCAGCATCGATACATCGACCAGCGCCGGCGCCAATCAGGTTTCGCGCGGCGCGGCATCGCACCCGATTCTCACCGCCAATGGCGGCTCACTGGACCTGGTCTGGTTTGAGGATCGATTCACGAGCACGAGCCAGCAGGCTGTTGCAATCTATGCCAACCGGTTAAGCGGCGGTTCGTTCGTCCGCCAACTGCCAGGCGACGCCCGCTTTGACGGAATCCTTCATCGCTCAACCACCTTGTCTGCGCCAGCAACGCTGGCGCTGGCGGTTGACGGCGCGGGACATCCGTTCGTCGCCTGGGGAGACAGCTCTTCGGGCTCGTCGCAGGTGTATGTCCTGGGTGATACGCTCGACGTCCACAAGATCATTTACGTCAACGACGCCTTCACCGCCAACGACTCGTACACCACGGCCGCCGGGTCGGCCAGCAACAATGGACTCACGCCGGCCACACCACTCGACTCAATCCAGGCCGCTCTGAACCTGGCTCTCACGCCTGGAACAGTGATCCTGGTGGACAGTGGCGTGCAGGGCGGGTTCGTAGCTTCCAGCGCCGACAATGGCGTGATCATCATGGGCGCGCCCGGAGCCGCGACCATCATCGATTCCGATGCAACCATTCTCGATGCGTCGAATGTCACGCTCGATGGCCTGCAAGTGAACGGCTCGATCATTGTTAACAACGGGAACAATATCGAACTGGTCAACAACATCGGCGGCTCGCTGGCGGAGGTGCTCAGTGGCGCCGGCGGCACGATCTCGCTCCAATCAGCGAGCAACGTGCTGATCGAGCACAACCGCATGGCCGGTCTGTCATTCAAAGGCACAACCAGCGGCATCACCGTCCGCGATAACCAGATCACCGGCGCGGGCATCGTGATCACCGACGGAACGACGAATCTGCTGATCACAGGAAACGAGCTTCAATCTGTTGCGATCAACGACGCCTCGCAGGGGACGATCACCAACAACAACATCGACGGCGGCGGATTGCTGATTGCCGCCGCCTTCACCGGCTCAATCGACCACAACCTGATCCAGGGCGCCCAGTACGGCATAGCGCTCTTCGCTGCGGCGCCGCTGAACAGCAATCGCATCTTCAATAACACCATCGGCATCGTTGACTGGGTGAACAGCGCGACGACGGGACTGGGCTTCATGGCGGGAGCGACGCCGAATCTCATCATCGGCAACGTCACCGGCGTCCAACTGAATGGCCTCATGCAAGGCCAGATCATTTCCTCCAACGGCGTTGGTGTGACCGGTAACGGCGTGCTGGGTGGAACCTCGCTCGACAGCGCGAACCAGATCGTGAATAACACCACGGGCGTTTCTTTCAACGGTGAAGTGCGATTCAATCGGATCGGTCGCAATCAACATTCGATTGCAGTGCAGAGCGGCCAGCTCATCGATCACAATGCCTTCTTCGACAACAACGTCGCGAATCTCGAAACGCAGGGCACGCACGGCGTAAAGATCATCAACAACACCTTCTACTCCACATCGCAGGACAACATCCTCGTCGATGGCGCTTCCAACGATATTCAGGTGTTGAACAACATCATGTGGGCCAGGGCCGGGTACGATCTGAATATTGCCGACAACAGTCGCGCTGGATTCTTCAGCGACTACAACGACCTGTTCACGAGCAGCAGCGGTAAAATCGTCCACTATCTGGCTGATTTCACCGATGTTCTTGATTGGCAGGATGCGTTCAACAAATTCGATCTGCACTCGATCGGCACGACGGCGGTAAATCCGACCGGGGCTCAGCCGCGGTTCGTCGATGCTTCGCTCGGCGACTTCCGCGTCTTTACCGCGGCCGCAGGACTCCGCCCCACCAGCCCGACGATCGCCACCGGCGATCCGGCGCTGGATCTGGCCCTGCCTGGTTCCTACCAGAATCTGCTGACCAACCCCTCATTCGAAGCCGGAGTCACCGGCTGGAGCGTAAACGTCGGCGGCGGCACGCAGGCGTCGAATCCGACGGCGTTCGACGGCTCAAACTACTTCTATTCCGGTTCGGTGGCATCGGGATTCGCTCAACAGACGATAAGCCTCACCGGCACAACCAACATGGACCTGATCTTCGGCGGGCGCATCCGCTCGGCCGCGGAAAATCCAGCCGACCAGGGCACGTTGATCCTCACCTTCCTCGACGGCTCGAATAACACAATCGGCTCGCCGATCACGTTGAGCGCGACCAACGTCAATGATCGCTGGGAGCTTCTGAGCGGCCGGGTGCACATCCCCGCCGGCGCGGCGAAGGTCACCTACCGGTTCCAGAACCTGCGTCAAACCGGCTCGACCGACGACAGCTATCTCGACAACGCGTTCCTGTACATGGTGCCCAACACCCTCGCGACCGACATGGGCGCCTACGGCAACACGCCAGCGTCGGTGTCGGCGGCAACGGATCAGAGCATCCATCTTCAGTCGCCGGATCTTTATGTGAACTGGACGCTGAATTCGCCGCACCAGATTCTCTGGTCTACGCTGGGCAACGCCGGCTCCGGGCCCGTTAAGATCGATCTGTATCAGGATGTCGCCGGCGTTCCGACCTTCCTGATGACGATCGCATCGTCGGTTGCGGATACCGGATCATACACCTGGATCCCCGCAAACAGCGGATTGTCGGCCAACACGCTGGGGCTACGGATTCAGGTTTCGCTGGTGAGCAACAGCGCGATTCTGGATCGCAGCAGCGAGACTTTCGCTATCCCGCCAAATGGGACGAATTTCTACATCAATGACAGCTCGACCAGCGGCGATCAATACACGACGGCCGTCGGCAGCAACCGCAACACCGGCATGACGCCATCTTCGCCACTGCCGATGCTCACCACGTTGATGCGCGAATACTCGCTGAATTCCAGCGACACGATTTTCATCGACAACGGATCCTACAAGACATTTGCACCGGCGGTCTTCAGCAGCCTCCCCACCGTCGGCACGGGAGCCGGCGCGACGGTGCACGGGCCGACCGCCAATGGAACGGCAGCGACGATCACTGCAATTGGTTACACCAACGACGGCATCATCGACGTGAACGACGCCAATTTCGTAACGATTGCCAACCTCTCGCTGGTGGGCGCGGAGTACGGCATCTGGGCGCTAGCTGCCAGCCTGAACCTCACGCTTTCGCACATCAGCGTCACCGGGGCGACGGCGGGCGGGATCCGCATCGAGAGCAACTCGACCGGCGCGGCACTGGATCACATCACGGCGAGCGGCAACAGTGGCAACGGAATCTTCATTGGCGGCGGCGGCACGACGCTGAACACCATCACTGCCGACAATAACTCAGCCGACGGCATCTTCGTCGGTGGAAACTTCACCAGCCTCAGTAACGCGATCGCAGACAACAACGGCAACGACGGCATCCATCTCGTCAACTCTGGATCGGCAACTGTTACCAACAGCGAAGCGTCCGGAAACCAGATCGGACTTTACGTCTCCAACAGCGGCGGTGGGCAAACCATCATCGGCAACGCCAACCTCGCGCTCGGGTTGGGAAATATATTCCACAACAACTCCGTATATGGCATTGATGCCGCGTTCGGCAGTGAAGCCATCTATGGGAATACCGTCTACGGGCAGACCAGCGGAAATGGCACCAATGGCGGAATCGGGATTAACCTGGAAGGAAACAACCCTCTTAGCAATAACGTTGTCTGGGGCAATGTGACGGGCATCTACGGGATAGAAGCCGGCAGCATCAGCAACAACCGAATATACGACAACTCGTTGTACGGGATCTACGAAGAAGCGGTCGCCAGCATTGTGAACAATGTCATCTATTCCAACGGCATTGGAATTGAGGTCATCGGCAGCAACACCGAGACGCTGCAAAACAACCTCATTTACGCTAATGCGACGGCCGGAATCTGGGTTGTTGGCGGCGCCTCAATTTCAATTCTCAGCAACACCATCTACCAAACTGCGGGCGATGCTCTACGCGCGACGCAAAGCATGTCCGGCTTGTCCGTGCGCAACAATATCCTCTGGGATGCGGCGAGCGGCGGATATGACATCAACATCAGCAGCAATTCGGAGTCCGGTTTCTCCAGTGATTACAACCTGCTGTACACCAGTGGCGCTGGACAGCTGGCCTCCTGGGGCGGGGTGAATGAGACGACGCTGGCAACGTTCCAGGCCGTCAGCGGGGCCGATGCCAACAGCCTGTTTGCCGCACCGCTGTTCGTGAATATGACCGGCGCTGACGGGTTGCTCGGATTCAGCGGCGGCGCCGATCATGGCACCGACGATGACTTCCACGACATGAGCACGGGTGGAAGCTTCCATGGCGGATCGTTTGCGCCGGCAGGTTCGAACGGCTTGCCGACCGCGCTCGCCGCGACGTTGACGAACGATACAAGTACCTCGCCCGCAGTCGATCGCGGTGATCCGGCGGCATCGTTTGCGAACGAGCCGGCGCCGAACGGCGGCTTCATCAACATTGGCGCTTATGGCAACACGTCGCAGGCATCAGATAGCGCGATCCCATACGTGATTGTGCTCACGCCCAACGGCGGCGAGTCCGCGTTCATCGGCCAGAAACTCACCATCCGCTGGCGCACTGAAGACAACGGCAGCAGTATCGACATCGATCTCCTGCAAGGCGCGTCGCCGGCAACGGCGACCCTCGTGACGAACATCGCAACGGGTGTTGCAAACAATGGATCGTATGTCTGGTCGGTTCCATCCACTGGCATCACACCTGGGTCGAATTATTACATCCGCGTGACCCGCGAGGCGTCGTCGCCGACTCCGGCGGTAAGCGCCATCAGCGCGGCAGCGTTCACCATCAAGGGAGCCGTCACTTCGTTCTACGTCAACGATGGCACGCTGGACCCCAGCGGCGATATCACGACGGCGATTGGCAATGATGCCAATGACGGTCTCACGCCGGCTACGCCCAAGGCCACCATCCAGGCGCTGCTCCAGGCGTATGCGCTTGGCGCCGGCGACACGATCTTCGTCGATGCCGGCACATACAACATCGCCGGAAACATCGTTCTCAAGGCGGTGAATTCCGGCATCACCATCGAGGGTTACAATAACCCCGCATTCCCAACATATTCGAGCCTCATTAATCGCGGCAACACAGCAGCGGGAAGCTACGTGTTCGACCTCCAGGGGGCCAGCAACGTCACGATCGATCATCTGAGCATTACCGGCGCCGATGTTGGCATCTACGCTGCCAACGGCGCCGGAAGCAACGGTCTGACGATTACCAATAATCAGATCTTCAACAATTTCGATGACGAGATCGCGTTGGGAACGGGTAACAACGGCGCCGTCATTAGCGGAAACAACGTCTACGGACAGAGCGCCCAGAACAGCGGCGACGGCGCGATCCTGGTGAACGGCGATTCAGTCACCATTACCAACAACCAGGTTCACAACAATTTCTGGGCCGGCATCTTCGTCGAAGGAAACGCCACCGGGACCATCAGCGGGAATACGGCCTATAACAGCGAATTTGGAATTGACGCCAACAACGTCACGGTGAGTGGCAACATCACTCACAACAACATTTCTTCCGGCATCTACGCCACCGGCACGTCACAGATCATCGGCAACACTGCGTACAGCAACAACGCCGGTATTCAACTCACCGGAGGCACCGCCAGCGGGAACGTCGTCTACGGCAACATTGATGGCCTCTATATCAATGGCAACAACATCACCGCCAGCAACAACCTCGCTTACAGCAATACAACGGCCGGCATCTGGGCCAGCGGCTCCGGCGATTCGATCACCGGCAACGTCGTCTACAGCAACGCCTGGGGCATTCAGTTGCAATCGGATGTCAGCACGGCCGTCCAGAACAATCTCGTCTACAACAACTCGACCGGCGGGATTGATGTCATCTCATCGCAACAAACGCCACGGATCGTGAACAACACGATCTATCAAACCACCGGCGACGGCCTGCGAATCGAGGCCTATTTCGCCAGCTCCGGCAATCACTTCATCGTCCGCGACAACATTATCTGGGTGCAGAGCGGGTACGACTTGAACGCTGATCCGTCGGTCAATTCCTCGCTGGCCAGTGATTACAACGATCTGTATTTCACCGGCACGGGGCAGGTGGGCCGATGGCAGGCGGCGCCGCAAGCCGGACTTTTCGCCTGGCAGACCGTATCGCAGAATGACGCCGACAGCATTTCGGCTGATCCGCTGTTTGTGAATGCAGCAAGCGGCGACTTCCACGTCCAAAGCGTGAACGGCAGTTTCCATGGTGGGTCGCTGGCGCCGGTGTTGAACGCGACAACTGGCCTGCCGGTAAACGTGCCGACGCCCTCTCCCACGAATGACGCCGCCAACTCCCCCGCTATCGATCGTGGTGGTGCAGGAGACGCCTTTAATCTCGAGCCGGCACCCAACGGCGGATTCGTGAACCTGGGCGCCTATGGAAATACCGCGCAGGCATCGATCAGCCCCAACTCGTACGTCCTGGTGATTCATCCCAACGGCGGAGACAATTGGGCAACCAAGCAGACCTTCAACATCCTCTGGCACGATGATCAGATCAGTCGGACCGGGACGCAGACGGTGACGATCGATCTTTTGGAAGGTGGTAACACCACCAATATCGCGACTGGACTGACCGATACGGGATCCTATTCCTGGCAAATCCCCTCAACGATCTCTGCGGCGAGCGATTACAAGATCCGCGTCACCGAGACGGGAAGCTCCTCGGCATCCGATACCAGTGACAATACATTCAACATCGTGAAGACGCTGGGGATTTATTATGTCAACGACGGGTCGGTCTCGCCCGGCGATCTAACGACCGCGCCGGGCAACGACGCCAATGACGGGCTCACACCCGCCACACCCAAGGCAAGCATTCAGTCGGTGCTCAACAGTTACGTGATGAATCCCGGCGACACGATCAAGGTCGATACCGGTGCATACAGCGTGGCGTCGAACATTCTGCTGACTGCCGCCGATAACGGGATCATCATTACCGGTCCCGGCTCCACGACTTCAACCGCGCGATATGTCGCCGCCGTGCAGGCAGATTCGCCGGTGGACTATTACCAGCTGAATGAAACCTCCGGCACCGTCGCGTCAGACTCCAGCGGAAACGGCAACAACGCCACGTACATCGGGAGCCCGTCGCTGGGGCAGAGCACCTCGTTCGGCGCCGTCGCGCCCAAGGCAATTGGATTGAACGGATCCACCCAGGAGATTCAATTGCCCGCCACGCTGAATAACCTCAGCGGCGGATTCAGCTTCGAAACATGGGTTAATCCCGTCTCAACTAATGCAACCGAATATATCTTCGACGTCGGCTACGGCAGCAGCGACGAGATTTATATGTACAAGTCGGTGTTCACCAACAACCTGGTGATCGGCGACAGCCACGGTTCATTCACACTCGGCGGCACACTGCTCTACAACCAGTGGCAACATCTGGTCTTGACGGTTTCGAGCACGGGGGCGGCGATTCTGTACCGAAATGGTGCGGCGATCGGATCCGGGTCTCTGAGCGCGCCAACCAACACGACGCGCACCACAAACCTTCTCGGAGCCGGTGGCGGATATCCCTACTATTACTTCGCCGCCCAGATGCAGCAGACAGCCTTTTATGCAAGCGCTCTCACGCCGGCACAGGTAGCGAACCATTATTCAGCAAACGGGCTGGCGGTACTGAACCGGGCAAATTCGTCCGGGTTAGTTTTCCAGCTCGATGGGGCCAGCAACGTGACGATCCAGGGTCTGGTACTGACCGGCGCGGGAAGCGCGCTGGGCATCACCGGCGGGATCAACAGCACCAACGACACACTCACCAATTGCGTCATCTACAGCAACAGCGGCGCGGGTGTATCTTTGCCCGGCTCGTTCACCGCCGACAACTTCACGCTCAGCAACAACTTGATCCTATCCAACGGCTCATGGGGCGTGCTCATTACCAACAACAGGACCCCGCTGATCACCGGCAACACCATTCAGGGAAATGGCGCGGGCATCGATATCTTCACGTACGGCGGAACGGTGAGCGGTAACCAGATCCTCTTCAACTTTGGAGATGGCATCGATTCGGGCACGAACGACGGCTCTTTCCCAATGACCCTCAGCGGGAATACGGTCACTGGGAATTCTGGCACCGGTATCAGTAACGGCGACATCACTGCACTGGTCACCAACAACATCGTGTCGGGCCAAACGACCACAGGTCAGTACGGCATCAACAACTACGGCCACATCACCAACAACACCGTCTTCAACAACTATCAGGGCATCTACGCCAACGGCGGAAACGCTTTTGTGCAGGGGAATCGCGTTTATGACAATCTCACAACCGGCATTTTGTTTGCCAACGGCGCCGTAGTTACCGGCAACTTCCTTTATTCCAATGGAACGTATGGCATCTCGGGTGGCAACAATGGCGGCGCGGTAACGACCATCGCCAACAACCTCATTTACGGCAACACACTCGCGGGCTTTTACTCCGCAGCACCGGCCTATGCCGCATTGCTCGGCAACACGATCTATCAGCCCACTGGCGCGGGTATCATTGCCAGCAATAATGCGCCGCTCAGCGGCGCGGCAATGTTGTTGTTCCGCAACAACATTCTCGAGGTGGCGGCCGGGCCGGCTTACGCAGTCGACGATTTCATGTTCGCGGGGCTCCAGGCAGACTTCAACGACATCGATGTGGTCGGAACGGGTTCCTTCGCTACAGTTGTCGGCCACACTATCAACGCTACGACGTGGGTCGCGGATTCAAACAACGATTCGCACAGCATCTTTGTCGATCCCAAGTTTGTAAATCCCGCAGGCGCCGATGGCCTGCTGGGATACAGCGGCGGAGTCGATCACGGCGGCGATGATAACTTCCACGTGCAGAGCAGCTCGGCGACGATCGACGCCGGCGATCCCGCCGCGGCGTATTCCAGCGAGCCGGCCCCGAATGGATCTCGCGTCAACCTGGGCTTCGACGGCAACACGTCGTCCGCCGCCACGTCGCCCGCGGCGCAGAGCCTCCAGGTTGTGTATCCCAGTGCCGGCGGCGAGAAGCTGGCTGCCGGTTCCACAACGACAATCAGTTGGGTGAACAACAACGTCATCAACTCGACGCCGGATGCAGCCTACGCCAGCGTAACGCAGGCGCTGTCGCCGGCGGCGTATTACCGCTTCGATGAAACCTCCGGCACGACCGCCGCCGATTCCAGCGGCAACCATCTCAACGGGACCTACTCGGCCGGTGTGGCGCTGAATCAGAGCGGCTTCCTGGGCGCGGCATATGACAGCGCCGCTTCGTTCAATGGAACCAACGGCTACGTCCAACTGCCGAGCGGATTCGCGAGTTTCCCGAACGGTCTGAGTTTCTCTGCGTGGGTCTATCCAACATCCACCGGAAGCTGGTCACGATTCTTTGATCTGGGGCGAGGCCAGGCTTTAGACAATATTGTGCTCGCTCGGAACGGAACGTCGAACAATCTGACATTCCAGGTTTACTCCGGCTCGAGCCCCGGACCGGTAGTCACCGCAAACAATGTGCTGGTGCTCAATCAGTGGCAGCAGATCGGGGTGACAATGACCGCCGCGGGCGCGGCGACGATATACTGGAACGGAGTGCCGGTTGCCACGGGTACGGTGACGGTGCCCAACAATGTGACGCGCTCCAGCAATTACATCGGCCGAAGCAATTGGAGCAGCGATGCGTATTACGCCGGCAAGATCGATGAACCGGCGTTCTTCAATTCGGTGTTGACGCCCCAGCAGATCGCCAGCCAGTACGACGCCGAATTCGGCACGGTGCACATCGATCTGACGAACGCGGCCGGCACGACGCTCCAGTCGATTGCAACCAATGTTGCCAACAACGGCAGCTATGTATGGTCAATTCCTTCAAACCTGACGGCTGGCCAATATCGTGTACGCGTCACGTCCGACATCAACGGACAATGGACCGATCTGTCGGATAATCCATTCACGATTGCCCCATCCGGAAATACGTACTACGTGAACGGAAGCGCCAGCGGCGGGGTCTACACGACTGCCAGCGGCAGCGACGCAAATGACGGCAAGACCCCGGCGACGCCGATGGCGACCGTCCAGGCAGTACTCAACGCCTATCACCCCGGCGCTGGCGCCACGATCTTTATCGATGGCGGCACCTACAACCTGATCTCAACCATCACTCTCACGTCGGCCAACAACGGATTGACCATCGAAGGAACGCCATCCCAGACGACCATTCTCAATCGCGGCAACACCTCCGGCGGCGATTATGTCTTCAATCTGGTGAACGCCTCAAACATCACGCTGGACCACCTGGCGATGACCGGCGGAAACGCCGGGATTAATGCCTCCAACGGAACCACGAACTCCAACGTAACGATCTCCAACGATCTGATTTACAGTAATTACCAAAATGAAATCAGCACGAACAACCAGTCCAACTGGGTGATCACCGGCAACACGATCCACGACACCATCGTGTCGGGTGGAATCGGGCTGTATATGCCCAACAACGGCAACACCACCTACAGCAACAACATCGTATTTAACAATTCCGGCTATGGATTCTTCGTACAAACGCTGGGTGGTCAGCCAAATTCCATCAGCGGCAACACGGTCTACGCCAACGGCATAGGAATCTATGGCACGGGGCCAATCACAATCAGTGGAAATACTGTTTACAGCAACGCAACCTACGGAATCGACGCCGAGACCGGCGCGCTGGCAGTCGGAAATACGGTCTATAAGCAGACCGCTACGAACGCTGTCGGCATCTGGCTGCTGAATAATGCCGAGGCGCGGAACAATGTCGTCTACGACAATTACTACGGCATCGCGATGTCACAGGGATCCGCAGTAATCGACCGGAACAAGATTTATTCCAGCCTCAATGCTGGCATCAACCTTTCCTCCAATGCCGTTCCGCAGGTGCTTGAGAACCTGATCTACGCCAACGCCGGCCCGGCCATCAGTTTGAGCAGCATCTTCAATGCCGGCCTGCGCATCACCGGCAACACGATCTACCAGATCAATGCTGATGCCATCAAGATGGTCAGTGCGCCCGGCGTAACGGTGCGAAACAATATCCTGTGGACGCAGAACGGCTACGACCTGGAGCTGGACGCCGCCAGCCAGACCAATTTCACCAGCGATTACAACGATCTGTACACCAGCGGATCGGCCAAAGTCGGGTTCTGGGCCGGCGCGGCACAAGCGACTCTCGCCAACTGGCAGAGCGCCTCGTCGAAAGATTCGCACTCGATCTCGGCCGACCCGAAATTTGTTGATTTCGACGGCGCAGACAACGTGCTGGGTTACTCAACCGCCGGCAACGGAACCAACGCCGGTGGAGACGACAACTTCTATCTGTCTGCCGGTTCACTTGCGATCGACGCCGGCTATAGCTGGGCGAGCAACGCGACCGACATTGAGGGAGTCGCCCGGACTGACGATCCCGGTACCGCGAACACCGGCAGCAGCGAATATTCGCCTGCCGTGCAATCATCGAGCCTGTTCACGACCGGTGGAACCGCACAGAACTGGCGCGCTGGTCCCACAGCGTCCTGGTCACTTACGCTGCCGTTCACCTTCTCCTTCTACGGATTCAATTTCACGACCGTGAACGTCGGCGCCAGTGGCCTGCTGCAATTTGGCGGAACCAGCGCGTTTAGCCTCTCAAGTTCTGACTCGAACCTCATTTCCCAATCGGTCATCGCCCCGCTGTGGGATGCGCTGGCGACCACTCAGACAGGTAACGACATCTTTGTGACTTCTTCAGCCGCCCAGGTGACCATCCGCTGGAACGCCACCCGGATCAGCAATCTGGCCCCGGTGAATTTTGCCGTCACGCTCTTCTCGAATGGGCAGATCGAATTTGATTATGGCACGGGCAACAGCGGCCTCACGCCAACGGTCGGCATCGCGGCGGGCGACGGGCAGCACTACCAGATCCTCTCCGGATACGACGGCAAGTCGTCACTGACCAGTGCCAATTCCGTCGTGTTTAACCTCGTACCGGGCGTCGTGGACATTGGGGCCTATGAGTTCCACGGCAACAGCTCAACCAGCACGCCGCCGATGCTGACGGCGACCAATCCCACCGCGGTGGATGCCGGCGGTACATCGCCCAACATCTCGCAAATCACGCTGACATTCAGCTCGGCGCTGAATGCGGTGGATGCGGCTGCGGGATCTAGTTATACACTCGTCGGTGCAGGAGCCGATGGCACGTTTGGAACGTCGGACGACGTGACCTACGCGCTGACGCCGCAATATACGGCCGGCTCCACGCAGGTCACGCTGGTGAATCCGGGCGGCGCACTGGCAGGCGGGCTGTATCGGCTGACTGTGCTGGCGCGTGCGACCGGCGGAATTCATGACGTGAACGGCCTATTGCTTGATGGCGACAATAACGGCCTTCCCGGCGGCGATTATGTCCGCACTTTCACTGTGCGCCAGCCCAACACGGCTCCGGTGCTTTCGCCCATTTCCGATGGCGGCACGAACGTCGGATCAACCTTTACCACCAACGGCTCCTTCACC
>Ga0134128_10000115_pt1 | contig 110794 bp, 91 predicted proteins | sample KB31754_FD_96462 | JGI IMG/M metagenome (GOLD analysis project Ga0134128, IMG submission 96462) | Terrestrial soil microbial communities with excess Nitrogen fertilizer from Kellogg Biological Station, Michigan, USA - KB3-175-4 | ecosystem: Environmental > Terrestrial > Soil > Unclassified ... | reverse complement strand
GCGGATGAATGGCCGGTCGGTGGGCATCGTAGCGAATCAGCCGGCGTTTCTGGCCGGAGTGCTCGACATTAACGCCAGCGTGAAAGCGGCTCGGTTCGTGCGCTTCTGCGACGCCTTTAATATTCCGCTGATCACGCTCGAAGATGTTCCGGGATTTTTGCCCGGCACGCAGCAGGAGCATGGCGGCATCATTCGGCACGGGGCCAAGCTGCTCTACGCCTATGCGGAAGCGACGGTACCGAAGTTGACCGTGATTACCCGCAAAGCCTATGGCGGCGCCTATTGCGTGATGAGTTCCAAGCACATTCGTACCGATCTGAACCTGGCGTGGCCGACCGCGGAGATCGCCGTCATGGGACCGGAGGGCGCGGTGAACATCGTTTACCGGCGGGAGCTGGACCAGGTGGTGCAGCAGGCGCAGAAGGTCTGGCCTTCCGGCAGGCCCTTTACCGAAGAAGACAAATTGAAGATTCTGGCCGAGGCCCGTAATGAAAAAGTGGAGGAGTTCCGCGAGCGATTCGCGAATCCTTACGTTGCCGCGGAGCGAGGTTATGTCGATGCAGTCATCCAACCGAGCGAAACGCGACGGCATCTGATCCGCGCGCTGGAGATGCTGGATACAAAACGCGACAAGAATCCGGCAAAGAAACACGGAAATATTCCACTGTAGTGAATGGTAACTTACATGGTACCATTGTCGTGAAATGCACGTCCGCGAGTATCTCGACACAAACGGACGCAGCCCATTCGCCGAGTGGTTCGATCGTCTACACGCTCCCGCTGCGGCCAAAGTGTCGATTGCACTCGCGCGAATGGAGCAACGCAACTTCTCCAACGCGAAAAGCGTTGGCAGGGGCGTTTATGAATACAAGCTCGAGTTCGGCCCCGGCTATCGCATTTATTTTGGCCAAGAGGGAGATTCTCTGATTATTCTGCTGGGCGGCGGCACAAAGAAGCGGCAGCAAAGAGACATCCACAGAGCACTCGTTTTGTGGAACGAATACAAGCAACAACGGATTTAGAAGACTCTTATGGCGTTGACTCGCGATTTTAAGGAAACAATCCAGGCCCGTGTGCAACGGGATGCGGCGTTTCGCAAGGCTCTCCTCCGCGAAGGCGTCGAATGCCTGCTCTCTGGGGATGTAGATGCCGGCAAAGCGGTACTGCGTACCTATATCAATGCCACGCTGGGATTCGGCAAGCTGGCGGAGGTCACACACCGCTCACCAAAAAGTCTGATGCGAATGTTCGGGCCCGATGGAAATCCTAACGCTCGCAGCTTATTTGAAGTGGTGGCGCAGTTGCAAGCCGCCGAAGGAGTACGTCTACAGGTTCGATCCACCCGCACAGTTGCGTAAAATTTTAAAATGGCACGCTGGCAATGCTGGCTACCAAGCGCGCCAAGGATTTACCGAAGAAGCCGGGAAACACAGTCCTCAATTTGAAAGAGGCCTCACGCAGGCTTCATCTCCATTTTCATCAGTATTAATGATTTCAGTATTCGTGCAACTTTGCGAGTCGGAGACTTCAACTACATCGTCGCCAATGACCCAAGTAGTTACTGTGCTTCTGTCGGACGGTGCGACGATCCACTTTGTCCCATCATCGAGCGCCAAATAAGCACCGTCATCAGATTTCGATGTAATCGAGGCCGTATCTGCAGCGTGCACAGCTGAGATGACGTAGGACAAAGCGGCTAAAAGCATCAAGGAAAATCCTATAAGTCTCATTGGGATACTCCTCTCTTTCGTCTTGCTTTTAGTTTTTGACGGTCATCGCTTCTGAATCCACTGCTTTCTTGCCTGATACCCCCTCCAGCCCCGCCAAAATACCACGATATTCATTCTTGTCACATTGCATCGCGAAGCCGCCTTTTTGCCCGTCGTGCGCCCAGGTCAAACCGACGAAATGCTTCTTCGATTTCGTTAAAGCCATGAGTGCCCCCACACCCAGGGTAAAGACTCCGATTCCTATAGCAGCCCCTATGCGCCGGTGGACGTCCTGGCCGTAGCTTATCTCGGTAATCGAAGCCGCCGGTATCGTGGCCAGCGCCGCATTCCCATCTATGATCCGAACCTGATTTGAGTCGATATATAGCTTGACCTTATTTCCCGCTTTTGCTCCTTGCAGCGACCCACCGTCGTAAATGACTTTATAGCCGTTATCTGCAAATGCCATCGTCGGAATCATCAAACACAAAAGAATGGACAGAAAGTACTTCATCAAAAGCACCTCATCTAGGAATTTGTAAATGGTTACACTGTACTCGATTAGTTACAAGTAAAAAAATAACCTGCAATCATTTTTTACAGAGGTTTTTGAGATTTTTGGGGAACGGGAGACTTAGAGGTCCCTTTTTAGGCAGATTTCACCGTAGAAGGTTATCCAAACAATGACCGGATGCAGAGCGGAGCGATACGAACGTGAGGCTGGTTGAATATCCACTTATGGCAAACTAAAGAGCCTTTAGGCGGGCGCTAAGTAGCGGACCGTTCGAAGCTCGTCACCTGCAACGAGCAGATCGAAGAGTTACGCCACGCCAGCCGTTATCCAAAATTCCGCAGTCTTCTGCAATTCAATGGATTTGAATCGACATTCGATCCGCCATCTGGGCGGCGGTGAACTCAGGAACGATTACCAGAAAGTCATAGCCATCCAGAATGCTCGCTGAACTGCAGTTATGTTTTCGCCCAGTCCTGCCAATCCAACCCTTTTACACGGCTGAACTCGGAGACATTTGCGGTCACCAGGACCAGTTTGTGCCGGAGCGCCTGCCCCGCAATGAGGACATCGTAGGCCCCAATCGGTTTGCCTGAAGTTTCGAGGTTCCCGCGGATTGCACCGGCCATCTCGGCGTCGTCCTGTTCGAACGAAAGGATTGCAATCGGTCCGGCAAAAAACGCCTCGAGTCGTTTCGTATTAAAGTCCTTGCGCGCGCTTTTCGCGACACCATACCAAAGCTCAAAGGAAACGATCGAAGAAACGAAAACTCTGGCGCCCGCACCCGTGACTTTGCGAAATCGAGCGCGAACCAGCGGTGGATTTCCATTGAGCAACGCGATACACGCGTTCGTATCCAGCAGATAATTCACGGAAAAATCTCACGTCGAGGAGTACGCGGCTGGTTCCGCTCTTTGGCCGGAAACGATTCAGAGTCGAACCGATCCAGTTCCGAAAACCACTCGGCCGCATTCAGTTGAAGCGGTTCTAATAAAACGCCTTGGGAGACGCGCCGGATACGTACACGGTCGCCCTCAAAACGAAACTCCTGGGGCAAGCGGACCGCCTGGCTGCTGCCATTTTGAAACAATTTTGCGACTCCAGATTTTGCCATAGGCCCTCCAGCGTTAGTATATATTAATAGTATATATAAAAAAGCTTACGGATTATTGGCTTTTTGCAGTGTTAGGCGGGCGCCAGGCAACGGATCGGTTTGAGACGTTCGCCCGACGGCGGCGGAGAAGAGCTTCGCAGTCCCTGGGGAACACTGCCGGGACTTTAGAGACGGAGAGCCAGCCTCCGCAAGATAGTCGTTATGTCCAAAGCGCGGATTTCTCCCTAGCTCTTGTCTCGATACGTTCCCACCTGGGCTTCGACGGATTTGGTCAAGGGCGTAACGGCATCCCCCGTATGCAGAGTCGTCACAGTTTCGATCAACACGATTCCACATTCCTCTTCCGCGACTGGATTGTGCAGCGTGCCTTTGGGCACGACATGGAAATCACCGGCGTTGAGGACGACGTTTCCCTCCTCGAACTGAAGAACGAGGCGGCCGTAGACGACGAGAAACATCTCATCTTCGTGGTCGTGTTTGTGCCACGCGAGCTGTCCCTTTACTTTGGCGACCTTAATATACTGATCGTTCACTCTGCCAATTACTTGCGGAGACCAATAATCGGTGACCTGCTCTAAAGCATCGAAGAAGTTCATAGGAAAGAGATTCCTCTGAACTAAGTTTAGAAGAACTACGGATTGTAATCTTCCCGTTTTTTGCTGTAGAGAGCTTCGCCCGGTTCGCCGCGGCGGAAGTGGCCCGAAGGGATCCACTGGCCGTCACCCTCATGCACCGGCAGTTCGATAAACCAGGCTTCGTGTTCAACCTCTTCATTCATGAAAGGACATTCAACAAAGCCCGTGCCCGGCTGAGAAAGCCTATGTCCGGCTGGACGCATCCTTCTATAACAGGTCTTAAAGAGAGGATTTCCCCCATGCCTTCCCCAGCCAGCAGTCCCCCGCGCGTGCCAGTTGCTCTGGCCGATCGCGAACTTCCAGCAGGTGCGCGCGTCGTAGGTCCGACCCCAGCTACGACGCCGATTCGAGTTTCGATCATCGTCAAGCGCAAAAATCCGTTAAACCTTGAAGAGCTTGCAGGCCGGCATCTGTCGTCCGAGGAATTTCTCAGCCGGTATGCCGCCGATCCGGCAGCCTTTGACGAGCTTCGCCGATTTGCGCAGGAACATGGACTGGCAGTGGACGAAACCGCCTCCAGCCTGGCGCGACGGGCGCTGGTCGTCTACGGAACCGCGGAACAGATGCGGGAGGCCTTTGAGGTTGGGCTGCATGAAATCGAACAGGATGGGTTGAACTATCGCACCATCACCGCCGTTCCAACCATGCCGCAGGAATGCGCAGCAATGGTCGAGGCGGTGCTTGGCTTCGACACCCGGCCACAAGCGCGAGCCCATCTTCGAAGACTGAAGGATCTGGATCACGCGAAAAATCTTCGCCCCGCGGCCGCAGGTGCGCAGGCGCATTTCCCGAGACAGGTGGCGCAGTTCTACAACTTTCCGCTGGACGCGGACGGGAGCGGAGAGACGATTGCAATCCTTGAGCTGGGAGGCGGGTATACGACCGCCGATTTGCAGAGTTATTTTCAAAGCCAGAAGATTCCCGTTCCAGCCGTAATCGCCGTCTCTGTGGACGGAGGAGCCAATACACCGACCAACCCCAGCGGAGCGGATAGCGAAGTGATGCTGGATATCGAGGTTGCCGGCAGCATCGCGCCCGCGGCAAAGATCGTCGTCTACTTCGCGCCGAACACGGACCAGGGATTTCTGGATGCGCTGACCACGGCGGTCCACGACACGACCAATAATCCTTCTGTAATTTCGATCAGTTGGGGCGGTCCGGAATCGAGTTGGACAAAGGAAGCGATGACCGCGTTCGACAACGCCTGCCAGTCGGCGGCGGCATTGGGCGTGACCGTCGCGGTTGCCTGCGGCGACAATGGCTCGACCGACGGCGTCAGCGATGGATCGAACCATGTGGACTTTCCCGCCTCCAGCCCGCACGTACTTGCATGCGGAGGAACGGAGATCACAACCAGTGGAACTCAGCTGACAAACGAAGTGGTGTGGAACGATGAGTCGCAAGGCGGCGGAGCTACCGGCGGCGGAATCAGCACGGTATTCGCGCTGCCTGCATGGCAGAAGAATGCAAAAGTTCCCAGCGGAGGACGCGGAGTGCCCGATGTTGCCGGAGATGCCGCTCCGGAAACCGGCTATCAAATTCAAGTGGATGGCCAGAGCGAAGTGGTCGGAGGCACCAGCGCCGTAGCTCCGTTGTGGGCAGGATTGATCGCGCTGCTGAACCAGAAACTCGGGAAACCGGTGGGATTCTCGAATCCGCAAATTTATCCATTGCTGGGCGACGCGGCCTTCCGCGACATTACAAAAGGTAACAATGGAACCTACAGCGCCGCTCCGGGCTGGGACGCCTGCACTGGCCTGGGGTCGCCGGTTGGGAACCAATTGCTACAGATGTTGCAAAAGCCCTCCTCCTAACGCATTTTCACAAATACTGTGGAGTGGTGAGTTCATATTCCGTGCAGCGGTTCTTTAATGGAACCGCTGCGCCAAGATTCCCGACGACTTTACACCTTTTGTGAAAATGCTATAGCTGGGGTCTGCCTGGCTGGGCTCGATCGATCTTCACGGGGAAGGTCCCGGTATACCATTACAAAAAACAGCAGGGAGCCAAGATGGATCTCACCAGCCTACGCGAACAGGTCTACGAGGCGAACATTGGCATTTATCGCGCGGGTCTGGTCACCATGCACAGTGGCAATGCCAGCGGCATCGATGCAACGCGAAAACTTGTCGTGATCAAACCGAGCGGTGTGGATTACGAAAAGATGTCGCCGGAGTTGCTGGTGGTCACCGACCTGGAGGGGAATAAGGTACAGACCGGAGAGCCAGGAGACCGGTTCAATCCCAGCGTCGACCTGCCGCACCATTTATACCTGTATCGAAATTGCCCGGACATCGGCGGCGTCATCCACACGCATTCAAACTATGCGACCAGCTTTGCATTGCTGGGGCGTTCATTGCCGGTCTATCTGACTGCCATTGCCGACGAATTTGGCGACGAGATTCCGTGCATCCCCTACACCGACAACATCGGCGACCATATCGGACAGGCCATCGTGAAGGTCCGCAATCGAGCGCCGGCGGTTCTGCTGGCGAACCACGGCGTTTTCGCGTTTGGAAAAGATGTGCGCAGCGCTCTGAAGGCGGCAGTGATGCTGGAAGATGTTTCGAAAACCTGCCATCTGGCCTTGCTTCTGGGGAAGCCGGAGGCGATTCCGGCGGAGGAAGTGCGCAAGTGGTATGACCGGTATCATTCCACCTACGGACAGCCGGGCGATCAATAAATTCACCGCATTTCATACCGATTTTGCGATCTTATATTTTTGAGCCTGGGGAGTTCCGAACGTGAGCCAGAAAAATGCCGCCAATAGCATGTATGTCGATCCGCGTCGTCTATATGAGTGGTGTAAGGTTCCTGCCGAAGCGCTGCCCAACCACGCGGATTTGCGTGTTCCCTATCGGCAGATCGCGGATTCCGCTGCCATGGGCAAGCTGATGGCGCAGGAGTTGGGCGAAGTTATCGAAGCGAACAATCGAAGCGGCCGCGGAACGCGCGCCATTATTCCCTGCGGCCCGAAGTGTTGGTACGAACCTTTCGCTGAGTACGTGAATTCCCGTGCGATTTCTCTCAAGAAATTCACCGTCTTCCATATGGATGAATGCCTGGACTGGCAGGGCCAGTTGTTGCCGAAAAACCATCCATACAATTTTCAGACCTTCATGGAAACGCATTTCTATGGGCCCATCCGCGCGGAATTGACGGTTCCGGAAAGACAGCGTTTTTGGCTTACGCCGGCGACAATGGAAAAAACACGCATCGCCATTGCGGAAGGGCCGATCGATATCACCGTCGGCGGCTGGGGACAGGATGGCCATGTCGCTTACAACCAGCCGAGCCGGCAACCGTTTCATCACCCCACGGTGGAAGACCTGCGGAATTGCACCATTCGCATCCAGAACAACAATGTGGATACATTGATCGCACTGGCGCAGCGGAGCTTCGGCGCGGCCTATCAATTTGTGCCCCCAATGTCGGTGACGCTGGGCCTGCGGGAGTGTCTGTCGGCCAAAAAAGTGCGGGTGTATAGCGATACCGGATCGTGGAAGCAGACAGCGCTGCGCGTGGCCTTATTCAGCGAGCCGGTGGCCGAGTATCCCATGACGCTGCTTCAGCAGCATCCCGACGCGTGCATTACGGCGACGCTCGAAACCGCGCGGCATCCGATCAGCGAAAACCCGGACTGGGAGCTGTTCTAGCCATGCCATCGGCGTTGCGACCCGATCCGATTTCTGGATTTACTCATGTAGTGGGAATCGGCGGTATCGGGACAGGAGTTGCGTTCCAGTTGGAGGGCGACCATACGCTGGGCCGCGAAGAGAGCCGTCCAGGCGCATTGCTGCCCAGCCGCGATTTCTGCAAGCTGCACATCGTGGAACACTCTATCGCCGCCATGATGGGCGCAACGGCGACGGCTCCCTTCCGTGTCGCGGCCATCGGCGTTGTCGGAAACGATGCGGCGGGAGCAACCGTGGTGGCAGAGATGAATGCGGCGGGCATCGATACCGCCTGGGTGCGGAAAGATGCTGAGCGCCCGACATTGTTCAGCGTTTGCTATACGTATCCGGACCGCACCGGGGGCAACATCACCGCCAGCAATTCCGCGGCGGCGGCGCTGAGCGAAGCCGACATTGCGCAATGCGCGAATACCCTGCGCAGCCTGGGCAAACGATGCATTGCTTTGTGCCTGCCTGAGGTTCCGCTCGACATTCGACACAAATTTTTGAACCTGGCGACGGAGTGCGAAAACTTTCGGGCTGCATCGCTGACGCTGGAAGAAATTGCCGCCGCGCGAAAACTCGGTTTCTTTTCCCGGCTTGATCTCCTCGCGCTGAACCAGGAAGAAGCCTCTGCGGTGGTGGGTTACGAGTGCACCGCCGCGACCCGGGAAGGTTTTCTCGCGGATTGCGTTGCTACGCTGACCGCATTGCAGCCGACGATTCGCATTGTAATGAGCGCCGGCGGCGAAGGCGCATATGGCTTCGCGAATGGCGCCTGGAGTTTTTGCCCGGCTCCGCGCGTGCCGGTCGCTTCTACCGCTGGGGCTGGAGATGCGCTGCTGGGCGGCGTATTAGCTGCGCTGGCGGCGGGATTGCCGCTGACCCATTCCGCAGGCTTCCAAAAATCGGCGGGGATGGCAGAGATCGACTCCGCGCTGGAATTGGGCGTGCTGCTGGCGAGTTTCAGCGTAACCTCGCCGGATGCGATCCACTTCGGGTCGAATCTGGACGAGCTGGAGAAATTTGGCCGGGCGGTCGGTGTCTCTTTCGGAAAGCAGTTACAGCAGGCGCTCCGCGAGACTGCCGAACTTTCGTAACTCCGGTGTTGTAGCATCGAAGCAAACCGGACGGAGTTCCCCGATATATGACCGCAGAACACCGGACGTCAACGGAAACCCAGAGCACTCAGGCACAGTCGAACGTGCGTGACAGCTTTGATGAAGTTGCGTTCGAATCGCCCGCCGCGGCTGCCCCCGACGAGCAGTCATTCACAGACAAGCAGCAATCCACGCCGCACGCCGCTCTTCCCTTGTGCGTCGATCTTGACGGAACCCTGGTCAAGTCGGACACGCTGCTCGACTCGTTGTGTGTACTGGCGCGGAAGCGTCCCGCGGTACTGTTGCGTGCACCGGCCTGGCTTGCAGGCGGAAAAGCAAATCTGAAGCGCGAAGTGACCGCGCGAGCGCCTCTCGAAGTGGCGCATCTGCCGTACAACACCGCCTTGATTCTGTATCTGCGGGAACAGGCGGCAACCGGACGGCGGCTGTATCTTTCGACCGGCGCGGACCATGCATTGGCCGACCGGGTGGCAAAATATCTGGGAGTATTCGACGGAGTATTCGCAAGCGATGGCCGGACGAACCTGACCGGCGCGCGCAAACTGCGCCTGCTGGAAGAGCGATTTGGCCGCGATGGATTTGTCTACGTGGGAAACAGCCGCGCCGACCTGCCGTTGCTGCAAGTCTCCGCGGGGGCAATGCTGGCCAACCCCGACGCCGGACTGCAAAGTCGGCTACGCCGCAAAAACATTGCCGTGCAGAACGTATTTGAGGACCGCGCCCCGGTAGCAGCGTCTTTATGGCGCACCTTGCGGATTCATCAATGGGCGAAAAATGTCCTGATCTTTCTGCCGCTGCTGCTGGCGCACTCTCTCACCATGGGTAAGCTGCTGCAATCGGTAATCGCCTTTTTCAGCTTTTGCCTGGTGGCCTCCAGCACGTACATTTTGAACGATCTGCTCGATCTGGCCTCCGATCGCGGTCACGCCTCAAAACGGCGCCGCCCGTTCGCCGCGGGAGACCTCTCGGCATTGTTTGGCGCAGGCCTGGCTGCGGTTTTATTTGCCTGCGGAATTTTGATTTCCCTGCCTCTGGCTCCGAAATTTTTAATCTGGCTTCTCATCTATGTCGCCGTGACTTTGGCCTATTCGCTGTATTGCAAGCGCATTGTGATTGTGGATGTCATCATTCTGTCGGCGCTGTACACGCTGCGGATTCTGGCTGGCGCGGCGGCGGCCCAGGTCGCCATCTCCGCCTGGATGGCGGGTTTCGCGGTCTTTTTCTTCTTCAGCCTGGCGCTGGTCAAACGCTTCAGCGAGCTTGAAAATTTGCGGATTCGCGGCGCTGTTCCTTCCAACGACCGCGGCTATTTCGTCCAGGATATGGAGCAGTTGCGGGCCTTCGGCACCGCCAGCGCCTTTGCTTCCATCGTTGTGTTTACGCTGTACATCAACAACCCGGATGTCAGCCGCTTGTACCACCATCCGCAGCGGCTGTGGCTGCTGACTCCGTTGTTGATCTGGTGGCTGAGCCGCGTCTGGCTGCGAGCTTCGCGCGGCCAGATGAATGAAGACCCGGTAGTTTTCGCGCTCACCGACCCGGCCAGTCTTCTGTCGGGCGTGATGATATTTCTGATTGCACTGTTCGCATCGTTATAACTACATAAGAATGGCAGCCAAATCGAAGCAACCCGTGTTTGAGTCCTGGGGCCGCTATCCACGGATCGACCCCCATCTGGAAACTCTGTTCTGGATGGACGATTTTCCGCGCGGAACGCGCTTGCCGCCGGAAGTGCTGGCCGTAGGCATGGGGCGCAGCTATGGCGATGTTTGCCTGCTCGAACGCGGCACCATGCTTTCAACGCGGGGAATGGACCGCTTCATCCAATTCGATTCCGCGACAGGATTGTTGCGGTGCGAAAGCGGAACCACGCTGGCGCAGATTCTGGAGTTTGCCGTGCCGCGCGGCTGGTTCCTGCCGGTAAGTCCGGGCACAAAATATGTCAGCGTTGGCGGTGCGATTGCCAACGATATCCACGGCAAAAACCACCACGTCGCCGGTTCTTTCGGCAACCATGTACCTCGCTTTGAGCTGGTCCGTTCCGATGGAACGCGCATCCTCTGTTCCGCCGAAGAAAATCCAGAACTGTACGCAGCCACCATCGGCGGCATGGGCCTGACCGGCCTGATCACCTGGGCGGAGATTCAACTGCGGACCATTGCTTCCCGCAAGATTCGCTATGAAAGCATCAAATTCAACGGGATTGACGAATTTTTATCGATTTCAAGCAGCAACAACCATGCCGAATACACGGTGGCGTGGATCGACTGCGTTTCCCGGGGCCGCAACTTCGCGCGCGGCATTTACATGGCCGGAGATCACTCTGAAAGCGTGGAGATCCGTAAGACCTCTCGCGAACCGCGCCTAACCGTTCCAATCGACTTTCCTTCCTGGGCGCTGAACCGCACCTCCATGCGCCTTTTTAATGAGCTGTACTATCGCAAACAACTGCGACGGCACGTTACGGGACTCATCGACTACGAACCGTTCTTCTATCCGCTCGACAGCGTGCTGCATTGGAACCGGATCTACGGCAAGCGCGGCTTTCTGCAGTTCCAGTGCGTCGTTCCCTGGAAATATGGGCGCGAAGGAATCATTGCGATCTTGCAGAACATCGCCGACTCCGGCCTCGCATCCTTCCTGGCGGTGTTGAAGGTGATGGGAGAACGGCCGTCCGTGGGGATGATGTCGTTTCCGCAGCCGGGAATTACGCTGGCCCTCGATATCGCCATCGTTCCGGAAGTGACATTCCCATTGTTTGAGCGCCTCGGTGAGATGACCCGCGAACTGGGCGGGCGGCTGTATCCGGCCAAGGACGCATGCATGACCGGGCCGCAGTTCCGGTCGTTCTATCCGCAGTGGCGCGAGTTTGCCGAATATCGCGATCCCGCATTCAGCTCGGCATTCTGGGAGCGGGTGACTGCCGATGCGTAGCCGCATACGTCACGACGAACCGCTGACGATGAAAATGGAAAGTAAATCCCTGCCTTCGCGGATTATCGTGCTGGGCGCCACCAGCGCCATTGCCCAGGCCTGGATGCGCCTGTTTACGCAGCGGCTGGCCCAGCAACCGGCCCCGGCAAAGCCCAGTTTTTTTCTGGTGGGTCGCAATCCCGTTCATCTGGTATCGGTTGCCCGAGACCTGGCCACGCGAGGAGCCGCGGCGGTCTTCATCGAGGCCATTGATCTCGATCGAAATGACCTTCATGCTGCGATGCTCGATCGCGCAGTGGCCGCGCTGGGCGGCCTGGACTGCGCCCTGATTGCGCACGGTTCCCTCGGCGATCAGTCGGCGGGCGAGGCCGATTTCGCCATTGCGGCCGCCAGCCTGCAGACAAATTTTCTTTCCGCGGCATCGCTGGTCACATGGCTGGCGAACTATTTTCAGCCGCAATATCGCGGAACCATCGCCGTCATTTCTTCTGTCGCCGGGGATCGTGGCCGCAAGAGCAACTACATCTACGGCAGCGCGAAATCTGCCCTGAACGCGTTTCTGGATGGCGTTCGCAACCGGGTGGACCGCGACGGCGTGCAGGTGCTGACCATCCGGCCCGGATTTGTGGCCACTCCCATGACGGCGCATCTGCCGCGCGGCCCGTTATTCGCCACTCCCGATGCGGTTGCGGGGGACATTCTGCGAGCCATTGAAGACCGCCGCGATGTCATCTATACACCATGGTTCTGGCGATGGATCATGACGATCATCCGCTGGATTCCGGAATGGAAGTTCAAACGGATGGACCTGTAGAGACCCGGAAAATCGAGGAACGGATCGAGCCGACAATTCGTATGATGGTAGAGGAGGATGCACGGACATGGCCCATAAATGGAAGCACTTCTTTGTAATGTTTCTGATTGGCGATGGCATGATGGCGGCCGTGCGTCCGGAGCGTGCGGCCAAGGCGTGGGTTGCCGGCCCGAAACCGTGGCGGAATTTGATGGAGCACCTGGCGGATCATCCCGAGCTGACGCGCGCTATTGGATTCGCCGAGGCGGGCTTTGGCCTGTGGTGGGCGATGAAGCAGGAAAAGGAATTCGACTAGAGCGGTTCTCCTGAAGGTGTATATCGGGAGGATCAACTACACGCAGCCTTTCCTCAAAGAAAGGCTGCACGAAAAGAATATTGGCAATCTATAGCATCAGGAGAACCACTCTAGCCTCTTATCCCACCGGCACTGAGAAAAACAGGCATGGAATTTCGGGAAGCGATCCAACTCGCGCTGCAATCGCTGTGGGCCAACAAGATGCGGACGATCCTTACGCTGATCGGCGTGGTCATCGGGGTGGCGTCCGTCATCATGATCGTCACCATGATCAACGGCGCCAACAAATATGTCGCCACCAGGGTTTACGGCTATGGCGCGGATGTATTCGCCGTAACCCAGATCCCGCAGGTCGTCCTGAACAGCGCAGATTATCTGAAATATTCGAAGCGGAAGATTCTACGAATGGACGACTATGAGGCCGTCGCCCAGCAATGTACCGCATGCGCCCTGACGGGAGCGGAGGTTTCCCGGACCGGCAATGTAGTTTCGAACCACCAATCCGCGACCGGGGTCGGCATCCGCGGATGGACCGTGGACATGCCGCCGATGTACAACTACGACATCGTCCAGGGCCGCGCGTTTACTTCTACTGAACTGCAGCATGATGCCCACGTCGCCGTCATTGGCTATGACATCGTCGATAACGTGTTGGGAAGGGGCGATCCGATCGGCAAGGAAATTCGCGTCGATGGAGTTCCCTACACCGTAATTGGCATCGTCGAGCGGCAGGGGAAGACCCTGGGCCAGAGCCAGGACAATTTTGTCGGCGTGCCCATCAGCACCTATCAGGCCACGTACGGCGCGAACGACTCCATCACCATCAATGCCAAAGCCGGCGGCGTGGGCGATGCGCTGGAATATGCATCGGACCAGGTGCGCGCGATTCTCCGTGCACGCCGGCATGACGCTGTGGGGCAACCTGACAGTTTTAGCGTAGACACCAACCAGAGTTTCGTCGGCCTGTTCAAAAACTTTAGCCAGAGTTTTTTTGGTGTCGCCATTGGCATCTCCACCATCTCCCTGGTCATCGGCGGCATCGTGATTATGAACATCATGCTGGTATCGGTGACAGAACGGACGCGCGAGATCGGGGTGCGCAAAGCACTGGGCGCACGGCGCAGCGACGTGATGCTGCAGTTTCTGATTGAGTCCGCCACCATGGCTTTAGTGGGAGGAGTGATCGGCGTGATTGGCGGAATCGTGGTCGCAAAATTGATCACATTCGCCATCGGATTCCCGACGACCATCGCCCTCTGGTCGGTGCTGGCCGGCTTATTCGTGGCCACGGCCGTGGGCATTTTCTTTGGCGTTTACCCGGCGCGCAAGGCGGCGATGCTGGACCCAATTGTTGCCTTGCGGTCGGAACTGTGAGAACGCCCATGACTGGAGGAACGCCCGTGGATCGAGGAAGGTCCAATGGCTGTCGGTAAATCCCGCGAATCCGCCCGCATGGCGCTCGAGACGCTCCGCGCCAACAAGATGCGCTCCGGCCTGACGATTCTTGGCATCGTCATTGGTGTCGCCACCGTCATCACGCTTTCGTCATTTATCAATGGACTGAACAAAAATATCGATACCTGGGTGTCTGCTTTTGGAAGCAACGTGTATTGGGTGTTTCGTTTTCCGGTGATCAATGTACGCCGAACCCCAGAGATGCTGGCCCGCAAGCAATTGACGCTCGAAAATGCGGCGGCGTTGGAACATCTGCCTCATATAGTTGCGGTCTCCCCGCAGTTGCAATATACGGACTATTCACTCGGACTCGGCAAAGTCTCCGTGAAATACAAAGACCGTAAAGTACAGCACACCATGCTTGAAGGCGATACTGTCGCCGAACCGCAGGTGGATAGCATCGACATCCCCGTTGGCCGTTATTTTTCACAATATGAGCAGGACCAGCATTCGGACGTGGTGGTTCTGGGCCACGACACTGCGGAGCAATTGTTTCGCGGAGAAGATCCCTTGGGCAAAGAAGTTGAAATCGATGGCGATGAGTTTCGGGTTATTGGAGTCATGGACAAACGAAAGACGGCCTTCGGCGGCGGAAACAATCCACAGGATAACAGCGCATATTTTCCCATGGGGACATTCAAAAAAATCCACCCGGAGGAAAAAGATGTCTGGATCAGCGTGAAATACGACGATCCGAAAAATAAGACGGCAGTATATGACGAAATTGAGCAGACGCTGCGCATTCAGCGAAAGGAGAGATTCAATCAGCCGGACAATTTTGCTATCTTCGCGCCGGATGCTTTGACTCGTTTGTGGAACCAGCTCACCTCCGGAATTTTTCTATTCATGATCGGCGTAGCCAGCGTGGGACTGATGGTAGGCGGCGTGGGCGTCATGAACATCATGCTGGTTTCGGTCACCGAGCGGACGCGCGAGATCGGTGTGCGCAAGGCCATTGGAGCAACCAAACGCAATATCCTGCTGCAGTTCACAATTGAGGCCATTACGCTGTGCGCTGTGGGCGGCATCATCGGCCTGCTGGTCGGGGGAATTCTGACATTTGCGGTTCGGCTGGCGCTGCCGGACATTCCCGCATACGTTTCCACCTTCTGGGCCGTTACCGGATTCAGTGTCTCCTGCGCCATAGGGCTGATATTCGGCATCTATCCGGCATGGAAGGCGGCGAATCTCGACCCAATCGACGCGCTGCGATACGAATAGAGGAGGCGAGTGGCTTATCGATTCGAAACTTGATAGAGATACCGGAAAATATAGAACAATACCCCTAAAAATGCCGCCTCCGCTATGCCTACCCAAAACAGTCGTTTTTTCCAGTTCGGATTACGTTTTCCGGGAACAACAAACGCATAGATATTTCTGAGCTGCAAATCTTTGAGTCCTTTTCTTGACCACCAGCAGTACCAAGAAGTCGGGTCCTCAGGCATAATTCCCCCATTCTTAAGTTTACGTCCGTCGATCCGCTACAAACGTGTGGATTTCTACCGCACTTCGCGATGTTGTAACGTAGAGAGACAAGGAACCTTGTCAGGACGATGTTGAAAGCTATCTCCACGCACATTTTTTTGAAGCATCGCCTGCATGGCGGCCACCTGGATACCTTGGCGGCCTGTGGCCCGGAAGCCATTGAAGTATTCTGCGCGCGCCAGCATTTCGATTACACGTCGCGTCCCCAGGTAAAAGAAATCGCCGACTGGTTCCACGCGAATCCCGTGCGCCCCTGGGCGCTGCATGCGCCTTTATTTGCGGACCTGGAAAATGGCCGCAGCGGCGCGCCGTCGGTAAATGTGGTGCATCCTGAAAAGTCTCGCCGGATCGATGCGATGGATGAAGTGAAACGCGCGCTCGAAAGCGCCGAGCAGATTCCGTTTGCGCACATGATTCTTCATCTCGGGGAGCGGGGCGAGGCGTGGAATGCCCGGGCGCTCGAACACTCCTTGACCGCGGTGGAACATCTGCGTGCGTTTGCGCGGCCACTGGGCGTGCAGATTCTGCTCGAAAATCTCGACCGCAACGATGTTGCCCAGCCGGAAAATCTGATGGAGATTCTGACCACCGGCCACTTTCAGGACATTGGCGTCTGTCTCGATTTAGGCCACGCGCATTTAGGCGGCGGTATCGAGTCAGCAATTGCCATCCTGGGAGAGCGTATCCGTTCCCTCCATGTCCATGACAATGCCGGAGACCGCGACGCGCACCTCTGGCCCGGCGAAGGAAATATTCCCTGGGCACAATCAATCCCAATGCTGGCGCAACTGGCTAAACCGCCGGCCACGGTGCTCGAGATATCGTCCAACCTGGACGCCTCGCCCAACGCTCTGACGCAAAAATTCCGGCAGAGCTTTGAACTGCTGCAGACCGCTTCGCGGCAACCGCAGGCATAACTGAATTTTTTTGAAGACATAGCGTTTGTGCGGCAGAACGCTCCACAGCCTTACAATGATGTGTTGTTCGTAAATCCAACGCACAATCGTTATGTCCGAACCCATCCTGCAAGGCCCGGCAACAGCCGCGGCAGTCACGACCATCGCCAATCTGGGCCGCTTTGAAGGCCAGACCGTCACCCTGCAGGGATGGCTTTACAACCTCCGCGAGAGCGGCAAGCTGCTGTTTCCCATCTTCCGCGATGGCTCGGGCACAGTTCAGGGAATCGTTCCGAAATCCGCAGTTTCGCCGGAAGTCTTTGAACGCATCAAAGCTCTGACACAGGAATCGAGCGTGCGGGTGCGCGGCAAAGTACGCGCCGACAAGCGCGCGCCCGGCGGGTTTGAGCTGGATGTCGAAGATGTCGAAGTTCTGCAGCGCGTCCCCGAAGATGCGCCGTTTCCCATCTCGCTGAAAGAGCATGGCGTCGATTTCCTGATGGAGCATCGCCATCTCTGGATTCGCACCCCACGCCAGGCCGCAATTCTCCGTATTCGCGCGGAGATCATGCGGGCCGCGCAGGAACATTTCGATAGCAATGGCTTTATCCGCACCGATCCGCCCATCCTGACGCCGGCCGCCTGCGAAGGAACCAGCACACTGTTTCCCGTCGACTACTTTGGCGATGAAGCCTACCTGACACAGAGCGGCCAGCTCTACATTGAAAGCACGGCGATGGCGCTGGGCAAGGTCTATTCCTTCGGCCCCACCTTTCGCGCGGAAAAGTCGAAGACCCGCCGCCACCTGACAGAATTCTGGATGATCGAGCCGGAAGTGGCCTATGCCGGGCTCGATGACATCATGGCGCTGGCCGAAGAATTTCTAAGTCACATCGTCGCGCGCGTGCTCGAAAACCGCGCCGCGGATTTGAAAGTGATTGGCCGCGATGTGGCGAAGCTGGAAACCATCCGGCCTCCGTTCCCGCGGCTGACGTATGACGAAGCGGCAAAGATGCTGGATGAAGCGTACGCGCAGGGAAAAATCGAACAGAAATTTGAATACGGCAATGATTTCGGTTCGCCGGACGAAACGTACATTTCCTCGCAATTCGATCGCCCGGTGATGGTGCATCGCTATCCCGCCGAGATCAAGGCCTTCTATATGGAGCCCGACCCAAAGAATCCAAAATACGCTCTGTGTGTGGATGTGCTGGCCCCGGAGGGATACGGCGAAATCATCGGCGGCTCGCAGCGCATCGCTTCCTACGATCTGCTGAAACAGCGGATCGAGCAGCATGGCCTTCCGCTGGCGCCGTTCGAGTGGTATCTGGATTTGCGCCGCTACGGCTCCGTGCCGCACGCCGGCTTCGGCATGGGCATCGAACGCGCCGTGGCCTGGATCTGCGGGCTAGAGCATGTGCGGGAAACGATTCCATTTGCACGGACACTGAACCGCATCTATCCGTGATGTTTGCGTGATCTATGTCGAATACCCCTGAACCGAAGACGCCGATAATCGACAAGGGCGCGGCCATCCCGCGTGGGCAGAATCCAGGCCATAATCCCCAAACCATTGGCGTGCAGAGCTTACCGGGCCGCAACATTCGCATCCTCGGCGTGCCGCTCGACCTGGGCCAATCCCGCCGTGGGGTCGATATGGGGCCTTCGGCGGTCCGGGTCGCGGGGTTGGAAGCCCGGCTGGAGGCACTCGGCCATCATGTCGAGGACGGCGGCAACATCGCTGTCGATATCGCCGAAACCCAAAACATTGGCGAGCACAAAGCCAAATATCTGCATGCGATCACCGAAACCTGCACCCGCGAGGCCGAGCAGGTGATGAAAACTTTGGCCGCCGATCAAACTCCATTAGTGCTGGGCGGCGATCACTCTGTCGCTGTGGGAACGGTATCGGGCGTGGCCGAGTTTTATCGCCGCAAAAAGCAGAAGATCGGACTGATCTGGATCGATGCCCACGCCGACATGAACACGCCGGAGACATCTCCCAGCGGCAACGTGCATGGCATGCCGCTGGCGGCAATTATGGGCCTGGGGCCGGAACCGCTCAAAAACATCTTCGGCTGGTCGCCGAAAATTGCTCCGGAAAATACTGTGCTGATCGGGGTACGCGATATCGACGCGACAGAAAAAGAAAATATTCACCGGGTCGGAATCGCCGAGGTCTACACCATGCGCGACATCGATGAACGCGGCATGCGCACGGTGATGGAAGAAGCGTTGCGCGCGGCTGGCCGCAGCACGGCGGGCTATCACGTCTCGCTCGATATGGACTGGATCGACCCCGAAGATGCCCCGGGCGTGGGAACGCCGGTGCGCGGCGGAGCCACCTATCGCGAAGCGCACCTGGCGATGGAAATCGTCGCCGATCATGGGCGGATGCTGAGCCTTGAGATCGTCGAAGTCAATCCCGTCATCGACGAACACAATCGCACGGCGGATTTAGCCGTGGAGCTGATCTCTTCCGCTTTCGGCAAGAAGATTCTTTAGCAGCCCACAGCCGGGCTCTATTGCGGTTCGGTCTTGCCTTCTACCTTGCGCGCGCCTTCGTCGGCCTTTTGCGCTGTCTTGTGGGTGGCTTTCTTTGTCTCCTTCTTGGTTTTGTGCCAGGTCTTCTTGGAGCCTTGTTTCACTCCATGACCCGTATCTTTCGCCGCGTCTTTCGTCGCGTCGCCGGCATTTTTCATGCTCTGCTTAAAGCCGGAATCGTTCTGTGCCATCATCGCCGGAACCGTCATACAGACCATGGAACCTGCGAGCACTGCGCTGAAAAATTTGTTTTTCATGGATTACTCCTTGACATACAGATTCCAAAATCTCGTTCTGAGTTGCTGGGAACAAGCCCTTTTCCAGGGGCAGCCTGCCGGGTGGCCATCACGATAAAATCGAGGCAATCCGTTGCCCATACCATCGCCATCGCGAGCCACCCGGCTGTTCCTCTGCGCATTTTTTCTGGGCAGTCTGTTTTGCCTGGGTCTTCAAGCGCAATCCGATGACTCATCGCCGCAGTCCGCGCCCACACCAACAGCCGGTCGTATTTACGGCACCGTAACTGACTCGGCCGGGAATGTGATCGTGGGCGCGAACGTTGTGGTTGCCGATGCCCGCTCCAAGGCGCAACGCACCCTGCTTACGGACGGGATGGGCGCTTTCAACTTCAGTGGCCTGGTTCCAGGCACGTATCAGGTTTCTATTACCGCACCGGGGTTTGCTCCCTGGGCGAGTTCTCCGATCGCTCTGAAGCCCGGACAATATTTCGGACTGTCGCAGGTCCAGCTCCAGATCGCTTCCGCGCAAACCAGCGTCCGCGTGGTGTATTCGCAGCACGAGCTGGCGGAGCAGCAAATGCACGTCCAGGAAAAGCAGCGCGTGCTCGGCGTCATCCCGAACTTCTATACCAGCTATGTCTGGGACGCGGAGCCCTTGTCCTCCGGGCAGAAATACCGGCTCGGACTGCGGACATCGATCAATCCCGTCACCATTCTCGCTTCCGGCGCAATTGCAGGCGTGCAGCAGTGGCAAAACAATTTCAAGGACTACGGCCAGGGCGCCGAGGGCTACGCCAAGCGTTTTGGGGCTTCCTACGCGGATGGTTTCATCGGCGTCATGCTGGGCGGCGCAGTCTTTCCGTCATTGCTCCACCAGGACCCACGCTATTTCTATAAAGGAACGGGCACCATCCGCTCGCGGGCGCTGTACGCCATCTCCACGGTCGTCATCTGCAGGGGAGACAATCGCCGCTGGCAGCCGAATTATTCAAACGTGCTGGGCACCTTTTCCGCCGCGGGTATTTCTAACGCCTATTACCCTGCAAACGACCGAGGATTCAGCCTGACGATTGGGAATGCCGCAATCGGCCTGGCATCCGGCGCAGTCAGTGCACTGTTTCAGGAATTCCTGCTCAAGAAAATCTCGCGGGGAGTTCCGCCGAATCCCGGCATGCAGCGATAGCGCTGGTTTCAGATTCGGCCCGCTCCCCAAAAACCAATCAAACGCGATCCAGCAGAACCCTTGCGAACACGTCGTGATCGACGTTGCCGCCGGTGGCTACCAGGCCGACTTGTTTTTGCCGGAGCGCGTCCTTCTCTTTCAGAGCGGCGGCCAGTGCCGCCGCGCCTGCTCCCTCGACAACGTTATGCGTGTCGGTGAAATAGATTTTCATTGCGAGACGAATTTCCTCCTCGCTTACGCGCACGATGCGATCGACGTTTTCGAGCACGATCCTGAGGGCGGCATCGTCGGGCGAGCGGCAGGCGATTCCGTCCGCAAGTACGGTGGTTACGGGGGCCTCAACCTTGCATCCGGCCTGGAACGACAGCGCATAGGCAGGCGCGCCTTCGGCCACCACACCCACAATTTTCGCGTTGAGTTTCATTCCATTGCGAACCGCGCAGCAGGAGGCGATGCCCGACCCCAAGCCGATGGGCACGTAAACAACATCCAGATTGGGCAGGACGGAAAAAAACTCCAACCAGTAGGTGGCAACTCCTTTGACGATGTCGCGATGAAAAGACGGCACAAAATGCCAGCCATGCCGTTCGGCGAGTGCCTGCGCGTGCTCCTTCGATTCCTGAAAGTCGCTGCCAAGCTCTATCACCTCCGCTCCCTGCGCCCGCATCGCTGCGTTCTTCTCAACGCTGTTTCCCCGCGGCACCACGACGTGCGCCGGCACCTTGAACCTGCTCGCCGCCAGCGCCACCGACTGCCCGTGATTCCCTCTGGTTGCCGTGACCAGGCCAGTGGGTGGGTTCGTTCCCCGAAAGAGCTCCGCCGTATAGACCACCGCGGTGCGCGCTTTGAACGATCCGGTTGGGGTGTGGTTCTCATGCTTTACCCATACTTCCGCACCGAATCGTTCAGCCAGCAGCGGCCAGGCAAACTGCGGGGTCGGAGGCATGACCGCATAGACCAACTGTTGCGCCTGTTTGATTTCCTCAATCGTGGGCAAATTTGTCGAGTCAGGAGATTCTTTTTTCATAAGACCATTTCTCGCGCCGGAATCGGCCCGGTCGCGACTGGCCACGGGCGATGCGATGATTATATGTTCCGCGGTACTTGACGGAGATACCAAGGGCGGTAATGGTGCAGTTTGAAAATCCACAGGTTGCGCATCGGCATTAGACCGTGGGCATGGCACAGAAAAGAAAGCCGCGCCGAAACCGAAAAAGTCTGCCGCGAAACAAGGTCGCGCTGCAATTTCGAAATCCCCCCCACCAGGTCGCTAAAATAAGGTCATTGGAGATCAAACGCATCGGCTCCCAACCCTCCGGCAGAGTTGGGCAGACCGGTTCACTGGTACTGTCCGCATTGATCCCCTGTTTCAGGCTCCCGATCCCTCCCTTGTTGCCAGCGCCAGCGTCACATTTGAGCCCGGAGCGCGTACCGCCTGGCACACGCATCCCCTGGGGCAGACGCTGATTGTGACGGCAGGCTGCGGATGGGCCTCGCCCTGTTTCAGGAATTTCTGATCAAGAAAATCTCGCGGGGTTCCGTCGAATTCCGGCATGCAGCCTGTTTCCGCCCATTGAATTGACGTGAAACAAGCTAGTGGTCTACTTTGCACTGCTTATTGTTTCGGAAAAGTAAATGCAAAGAATTCATCATGTGAAGACACGTACCGGACATTCCGTCTCCGAAAAGGCGAAGAAAAGGCCAAATTGGTACATACACACATAAAAAAGTAAAAAACAACGTTGAAATGCTACATGTCCGAGTAAACTTGCCGTTAATCAATGATTGATACGGTGAGTGGATTTTTACAGCATAACTTGATAGTTTTGCTGGCTGTTGTTCTTGTACCGATGAAACTTGGTATTCTCCGCCTGTGTGGCGACGGTGAAGCGCAAAGATCGGCTTTTTTATCGATACCGGAAGACTTGGTGTATGTTTCACTTGGTCTGGTCCTCGGAGATTTGGCAACATCTGGCGGAGCTTTCCGCCGCTGGTTTGCTCATTCATCTCACGCAACAATGGATCTGGCTGTCACAATAATGCTCGGCGTTGTGGTCGCCATTGGGGTTCATGTTCTTGCAAAATGGACGAACGACAACGTGCGTAGTTGGAGGGCGGCTTCCAACATTCGTCTCCACCCTCGCTCGCATCCCGATCAGACCGAGCTCAAGCTTGAGTCTGCCGACACAAATGTTCGTCTCATCCAAATACGTCATATCGCACTAGCATCAATGTTGTATTTGGCTCAAATTAGTTATGACAATTCGCTGGCTCGCATGGATTGCTAGTGTTTTAGCTAACGGCTGAGGGGAATTTGGAATCTAATTTCAAGGTAAGATTGAGAGTCGCTTTATGAGTCACCTATTTATCGATGTCATCGTTACGTTTCTCCTCTTTGCAATAGGGGTCGCATGGACGGTCTTCCGATATAGTACGCATGATCGGCTTGTCTTTGCAGCGGTAGCGATATTGTCACCCGTGCTCGCCATTCTTTCTCTTTTGATGCTCTTCGTCGATGCCCTAAGAGGAAAGATAGAAGTTGGACCGTGCCCTGCTGGGCTATCCGAGGCAGAACGAATGGTCGAACAAGAACGTCAGCGGATGTTCGGCGGGCCACTACGCGAACCCGCCTTTTCGTTGCGATGGAAGCGCGCCTATGAGATGGAATTACAGCGCGAAGCTGAACGTGTACAACGCGTGGCACATAAGGTTTTCGCCCACGCATAAAAACCGGGGATCAGGACACTAGTTCAGTAATTTTCGCCCTGTGCCCGTCAGCTGCTTGTCAATTCGCAGGTTGACACTGAATGAGCTGGATGTTCAGCAGAACTACATAAAAAATAAATGCATCGCAACGCCGAGTTGAGCCCTCTAGCGATTTTAGGGGCCTTTTCGTTGACTCCCCGCCCTGTTTTCGCTATTCTTAAATCCTTGCGCAGTATTGCGTCTGGGCTGCCTGTATCTCAAGGCTCGACGCCGGTACGCAGGCGTCCTTCGGTTTCATCGCCTTCGACGCCGCAATAGCTTGCTCTCTGCGCTCCATCACGCGATTTTGCAGCGGATTTCCCCGGTGAACCTACGCCGGGTGCGCTCCGGCCCGTGAAGGAAAGCAACAAGGATTTTTCAATCGGAAGTTTTACGGAGAACTGGAAGATGTCGACATTTATTCCGCGCCCGCAGGATATCAACCGCAAATGGTACGTGCTGGACGCCAGCGGAAAAACATTGGGCCGGTTAGCGACCGAGGCCGCCCGGGTGCTCGCCGGGAAGAACAGCCCGCAGTACACCCCCTATATCGATACCGGCGACCATGTCATCGTGTTGAACGCCGAAAAAGTGCGCCTCACCGGCCTCAAGAGTGAACAAAAGATGTATCGCCGCTACACCGGCTTTCCCGGCGGTCTGCGCGAAGAGTCGTTTGTGCGCCTGATGGCCCGCCGTCCCGACCGGGTGGTGGAGCAGGCCATCCTGGGCATGTTGCCCAAAAGCAAAATGGGCCGCCAGATGGGCACAAAACTCAAGGTTTATCGCGGAAATACGCATCCGCACGATGCGCAAAAGCCCGTGGCAATGGAATTAAATGGATAGGCAGCAGTTTTGATCGTGAGGGAGAAGCCCTCGGCGAAAATTTTAGGACTAGCGAAGGACTCGATGGCAGAAATTATTCAGTATTACGGAACCGGACGGCGCAAGACCAGCATTGCTCGTGTATTTCTGCGCCCTGGCAGCGGCAAGTTCACGGTAAACGGCCGCGCTTTTGAGGATTATTTTGTCACCGAGCAGCAGCGCATCTCGGCCCGGCGCGTGTTGGTTGCGACCGACCTGACCGGCACTTTCGACGTGGTGACCACGGTAAAAGGCGGCGGCGTGACCGCCCAGGCCGATGCGGTGAAGATGGGAACCGCCCGCGCGCTGCTGGAATACAACGCTGAACTGCGCGCCAGCCTGAAAGAACAGGGCTTTTTAACCCGCGATGCCCGTATGAAGGAACGCAAGAAGTACGGACAGAAGGGCGCTCGCAAGCGCTTCCAGTTCTCGAAGCGGTAGTTCGGTTTGTTGCCCCAGGTTCGCTACGCGAATCCGGGACGCCAATTTCGTTTCGCAACAAAAATTTCCCCACGGGGATAAATCCGAGCCGGTTTTCGCGAGCCGGCAGGATGCAAATCACAAGGAGGTCGTTTGGCCACTATCACCATGAAGGAACTGCTCGAAGCGGGAGTCCACTTCGGGCATCAGACAAAGCGCTGGAACCCAAGGATGAAGGAATATATCTTTGGCGAACGCAACGGAATCTACATCATCGATCTGCAGAAGACCTTGAAGATGTTCAAGGAAGCCAGCAAGTATGTCACCGACCTGGCGCTCGATGGCAAGACGATTCTTTTCGTCGGCACCAAGCGGCAGGCGCAGGACGCCATCGCTGAGGAAGCCACCCGTTGCGGCATGTTCTACATCAACCAGCGCTGGCTCGGCGGACTGCTGACCAACTGGACGACCGTGCAGAAGTCTGTAAAACGCCTTCAGGAACTCGATGAGATGGCCACCGACGGCCGCTATGAGCTGATGACCAAGAAGGAAGTCATCAAGCTGGAACGCGAACGCAAGCACCTGCAGGCCAACCTGGCCGGCATCAAAAATATGCGCCGTCTGCCGGACGCGCTGTTCGTCGTCGATTCCAATAACGAAACCATCGCCGTCAAGGAAGCGCGCAAGCTGGGGATTCCGGTGGTCGCCGTGGTCGATACCAACTGCGATCCCACGCTGGTCGACTACATCATCCCCGGTAACGATGATGCGTTGCGAGCGATCCGTCTGTTCACCACGAAAATTGCGGATTCCATCGTCGAAGGCGTGCAGATGGGCGGCGATAAAGAGCAGGCTGAATTGGCCGGCGTCAGCGCCTCGGCGGAAGCAAGTGGCGACGGCACCGCTCCCGAGGGCTTCAACGCCGGAAAATACGATCCTGAGCTTGCCGATGATGAGGTCGATCTGGAGCAGGCGCTGGGCGGCGGAATCCGCAAGGCTCCCGTGGCTGTGACCGCTGTCCCCGACGAGCCGGAAGCTGCCGCCGAGAGCGGACTGTAACTTCCCGATCGCGTCGTAAGGCCCTTTACAAGAGAGTTTGTCATCCTGAGCAAAGCGAAGGATCTTTGTATTTGGAATGAGAGCAATGCCGAGATTCTTCGCCTGCGGCTCAGAATGACGATTCCTCTTGCTAGCTCAACATTTCAGATTGGACGAAAAGAAGGATGTCGACCGTGACAGAAACAATCTCTGCCGCAATGGTAAAAGAGCTACGCGAAAAGACCGGCGCTCCCATGATGGACTGCCGCAATGCGCTGGTGGAAGCGCAAGGCAAGTTGGAAGAGGCCGTGGTCGTGCTGCGCAAAAAGGGCATGGCGTCGGCGGCCAAGAAGGCCAGCCGCAACGCTAGCGAAGGCGCGGTGGGAACCTACATCCACGCCGGCGGTAAGATCGGCGTGCTGATTGAGATCAACTGCGAGAGCGATTTTGTCGCCCGCACGGAGGATTTCCAGGAGCTGCTGAAAGATATCGCCATGCACATCGCCGCCTCCGACCCGCGCTACATCCGCAAGGAAGATGTCACGGCGGAAGATATGGAACGCGAGAAGGAAATCTATCGCGCCCAGGCGGCCCAGACCGGCAAGCCCGCTCCGGTGATTGAAAAGATCGTCGAAGGCAAGATGTCGAAGTTCTACGAAGAGGTTTGCCTGCTGGAGCAGCCCTTCATCAAGGAACAAACCGTGACCATCAGCCAGTTGATCGCGCAAAAGGTCGGCAAGCTGGGAGAAAACATCATGGTGCGCCGCTTCGCCCGCTTCAAGGTTGGCGATGCCAATTGGACCGTTGCCCAGATCCGGACCACGACAGAAGAAACAGCGTAAGGTTTATCGTCCGTCGGAACGACGCGATCTAACCCCTGATACAAAAATAAAAGGCAGAGAGGAAACTCTCTGCCTTTTGCTGTTTTGACGAATGAATGGTTAAAGCAAAAGCACAGAAGGTGTACGGTGGGAATTCTCTCTTGACGCAGCCGTTCCCCAAAGAACGGCTGCATCATAACTTCAGCTCACCACATTACAGTATCTGGGCTTTTGCTTTAGAACAACAACCGTCCTTGCACCACCAGCACCCGGCCTGCAACCGTCGGCTGCTGGCTGGACCCATACGGACTGGTGGGTGCGTTGATGTCTCCTGAAATTTGGCCCAGCGAACTTAGGTTCGATGCATTGCCGTTTGGCTGCGCAAAATTCACATGGTTGAAGAGGTTATAGGCCTGTGCGCCAACCTGAAAATGCAGGCTCCCTTTTTGAAAAATGTCCTTGAGGAGGGTCGCATCCACGTCCGAATAATGCGGTCCGTAAACAGAATTCCGTGGAACATTGCCAAAGTTAGTTTGCACCGCCTGGATCACAGCTGGAGCACCCTGCGGCACAGTCGGGTACGCGGGAACAGTCGCGCCGGAACTATCTACGGTCAATCCGGTTCCGTTAAAGGCTCCAAAATTCTGGAAACACGGGCTGGAGAACGAGGTGCAGTGATGGTTGAAATTGTTGTTCAACACCTGGGCCAGAACTGTGACTCCACCGGTTCCGTTGAACAGTCCATTCTCGGCATTCGTGTTCAGTATGCTGAATGGCTCTCCGGAACGCCAGTAAGCTTTCGCGCCCACTGTCCAGCCCGCGGCCGCAAAATTTACAATCTTGTTGTCAAAATGGTACGGCTCTAGGTAGACCAGATCCATCACGAAATTGTGCCGAATATCGTAGTCGGCGTTGGAATACATCAGCGTGGACGGAAGGCCCGGCGTCACTTGGGTACTGAAGGAAACGTTTCCATTGTATGGGAGCTGGCTGTTACCCCCATTGGAGATGTCATCGAGCGCGTGGGAGTACGTATAGGTAATGTTCGCGGTGAGGCCGCGCCGGTCGATATGTTTATATTGCGCTGAGAATCCGTTGTAATTGGAGATGGAAGTGTTGCTGAAACTGGAAACCTCTCCGAAGCGCCCGTCTGGCGATGCCGCTGGCAGGTCGTCAAAGGTTCCATTTCCATAACCGCCATATAGCGAAGCGCCAACGTTCTGGTTCAGGTGGTTGTTGGGCATGAACAAATCGTAACCATGGTTGCCGGCATAGGAAAGGATCACTGCGTCCGTGGGCGTAATCTGCCGCTGCAATTGCAGACTGTACTCCATGTATCGCGCCGTGTGAAAGGTGTTCGGGGTAGTCGTATAATTTGGTGGCGCGAAAGTAATTCCTTCAAGGGCCAGTGCCGCTGATATCGAATTAAACGTGGCCCCTTGCGAGAAGCCGTTCAGCACCTGACTTGCCGATCCAGCCGCGGTCGCCTGAGCACTTCCCGGACCGTTGGCCACGGTGCCCGAGGTGACGAAGGCAGCATACCGGTTTGGGAAGGAAAGAAAGGTTTGCTCAAGGATAAGATATGGGAAGTTGTCGGAAAACAACCCAATGCCGCCCCGGAGGACCGTCTTTCCATCTCCATGCGTGTCCCAGTTAAATCCTGCTCGGGGCTGGATGACTGCCGCCTCCATTGAAGGAAAGGCGGCGTCATGTCCCGCGGAAAGCGTGGCGTTATAAGGTGTATCCAGAGTTGCGGTAAGATCGGGAAATCCTCCCAAATAATGCGTATAGCAACCTTCGTTGCAAACGGGATTTCCGTTTCGATCTACGCGGAGGCCGAAGTCGATGACCAGATTGGGGGTTGCCCTCCACTCATCTTGCCCATAAATTCCCACGTTATACGCCGCGAGGTGAATGTTGCCCAGTGCCGGAAAACTTTGGAAAAAACTGGCGCCGCCACTCGGCCCGGGCAGCGACCCGCCAGCCTCATCCGCGATGCTGCCAAACGCATAATCACCGCCGTAAGAGGCAGTCAGCAGACTGACGTCGGTGAAAACAACCCGTTTGAAGTCGAATCCAAGTTTGATGCTGTGATTCCCTTTCAGCCAGGAAACGTTGTCGACCGCCTGATATTGAGTCGTATTTGTCCCGCCGGGGAAATCGATCCACGGAGTTCCCAGCGTTGTCGATGCAGTAAAAAATGTCGGCTGGCCGACACCGGGCGTCGCATTGGTTCCACCGTTATTGGCTTCGTCGAACTCCGTGGGCGAGGCTGCCAGCGCGGCCTGCAAATTTGCCGGCTTGAAAACTCCGCTGGAGTAAAGCGCCGCCGCAATAAACTGGTTGGTCACGTTCGGAGAAAAGGTGTGGGTGTCGTTGAGTTGGCCGGTCCAGCTCGGCTGAATGCTGATCTGGTTGTAGACGGGATTGATAAGGCTGACAAAGGAAGGCTGGCTACCTTGGTCGTCCGTGACGCGAAAGAAGATCAGATGCTTCGGGCTGATGTTCCAGTCGATCCTGCCCGCGATCAGGTACTCCCTATTGAGGGCGGTCGTATTCACGAATGCCGAATCAATGCAACTTTCCGCGGCGCTGGTACCGAGCGTCCCGCCGGTCGCGTAATCGGGTGTTCCGCCAAGCCCGTTTCCGCTGCCCCCCGCCATCGTAGGTCCGAGTCCACAGCCAAAACTGCCCGAGGAATCTTGTTGACTCCCGTCGCCCGTGACCACCGGAATCGCTTTCGCGTATGCCGGAGATGCGTTCGCTCCGGCAAACATTGCACTATACAAGCTCTTGCTTGCCGCTGTCAGGTTAGGATTCGCCAGGATGCTGGCTTGCATCGCCGGGGAAGGCAGGTTGACAAATCCCGCGCTTGGTTCAATAAAACGAAGCCCTTCCGTGTCTGCGAAGAAGAACAGCTTATCGCGCTTGATCGGTCCGCCGATCTGGGCGGCATACTGATTTGAAACTGCCTTGGAGCGCGGAGTGACAGGAGTGGACAGCTTGTTGAAGAAGTCGTTGGCGTTCAATCCGGCGCTATTGTAATTCCATTGCGCCAATCCATGCACCCGGTTAGCGCCGGCTTTGGTGCTGTAGGTCTCAATGATGCCGGCCTGACGTCCATATTGCACGCTGTAGCCATTCTGCACTACCGCTGCTTGAGCAATCTCCTGCTGGCCCAGCGTCAGGTTGGTGGAACCCGAATAAGCGATGTTATACAGCGATACGCTGTAGTCGGCGCCATTGATAACAACCAGGTTCGAAAGACCGGGAAGTCCGTCGGAGACAATCGCGCCAAATCCCTGGGTGCCCGCGCCTACCACCACTCCCGGCACGGTGTATGCGATGGTGGTGATGTCGCCGCCAGGCGCCGGCAGGTTCTGGAACTGCTGGGTCGTAAACGTGGTCACCAGGTTGGCAGTCTGGGTATCGATCAGCTGTGCGTTGTTCGCCGTCACTTGTACGGTTTGGCTGCTCGCCGTGGGGGTAACTGTCACGTTGACGCCGGTTTGCTGGCCGGTCAGAATCTGGACAGTCGTTATGGCGGACTGCATGCCGGGCGCGGTTGCCGTGATTTCAAACAGGTCCGGCTTCAAAAATGCAGCCGTGAAGCGGCCATCTGCATTCGTAATCAGGGTCTCGATGGCCCCGGTGGATTCGTCCTTTAACGTGACCGTGGCATTGGGCACAACCGCTCCGGTCGTATCCACCACCAGGCCGTTAATCGAACCGGAGGTGGAAGTTTGGGCAAATGCCGCTGGCGGCATCATTTCCACGACTGTGGCACAACCGGCGATCATTGCGAAGGCGACTGCGCTGCGAACCCACCCCTGAATGCGAAATTGCATTGCTCCCCCTTGAATACGGTCCATACCGGATACTCCCCTACATGTTTATCGGTAATAAATTCCGAACCCGTTGCGATTGTCCGAAAAAGCCGGAAATCGCAACTAGGAATAGAAAGCAATTAAATGACCACACCAAAAGTACCCAATTTTCAATCACTTAGGTAACTGAAACGCTCATTTTTTGTGCTCTTTACCAAATTGCAGAAGTACAAATATTAAAAATTGTATTTATAGGTCTAATTGATCGCCCAACGTCAAAAAAAATCGATAGTCACCCGACCACCCGGTTTATTTATCGGCATTTCCAAACCAATCTTTCGTAAATCGAGCGCATAGTGTATTTAGGTGGACATTCATATTCTTACGGTTGGCCGCCGCGCGACTCGCAAACAGCTGGCCGCCCAACAACTCATTGCCGATTATTGCGACCGAATTGATCACTATAGCGGCATTCATACAGAGGCCTTCCTGACGGAAGCGAAGCTGCTGGCTGCCGTGGAGCGTCATCGGGGCCGCAGTCAGCCAGTCCTGGTTCTGCTCGATAGCCGGGGGCGGTCGTTGTCTACAGAAGAGTTCACTGGCTGGTTGCGCGACACGCGTGATCGCGGCGCGCAGCAGATCATCTTCGCCGTCGGTCCTGCGGATGGCTGGTCGCGAGCGGTCTATGACGGAGCTGCACGGCAGCAGGCGGGGATGCTTCTCTCACTCGGCCCCATGACGTTGCCGCATGAGCTGGCCGCGGTGGTGCTGGTCGAGCAGATTTATCGCGCATTTACAATCATCGAAGGGCACCCTTACCACCTGGGACATCGCTGAAATGGAAGCCAGACGCGGACTCATCCTGATCAACACCGGCCCCGGCAAGGGCAAAACCACCGCCGCAATGGGAACGGCCCTGCGCGCGGTCGGCAACGGGATGCGCGTGTTGATGCTGCAATTTCTAAAAGGGTCCTGGCATTATGGCGAACTGGACGCTGTGGAAGCCTTCGGCGGTCGCTGGATTATGAAACAGATGGGCCGCGGTTTCGTGAAGATCGGCGGCGCGGAGACCGATCCGGAAGATATCCGCATGGTGGAGGAGGCGTGGGAAGAAGCTCGTCAGGCCATCCTCTCCGGCGAATGGGACATGGTGGTGCTGGATGAAATCAACTATGCCATCGGCTATGGAATGCTCGATCCGGCGAAGGTTGTCGAAACGCTCCAGCAAAAGCCGGAGATGGTGCATGTCATCCTGACTGGCCGCAACGCTCATCCCAGCCTGGTAGAGATTGCAGACACTGTGACGGAAATGCGCGAAGTGAAGCATGCCTACCAAAAGGGAATCCTCGCCCAGCGCGGCATCGAGTACTGAACGAACTGAAATTGTCTCGGGTGCCCCATTCAAGCCCACCCTGAGCGAGTGAAGCGAGTCGAATGGGTTGGCTTGAGTGGGATGAGATCAAAGTCGCACAAGGTTTGTCATCTCGACCGAAGTTCTCGCCGACGGCGAGAATGCAGTGGAGGAACCTGTGGTTTTCGTCTGCGACAGGTGGATTCAGGTTAGGATGGAGGAACCATGTCCTGGTTCAAGCGCGACGAAAACGAAATTGAGACCACCGCGGAAAACGCCGAAAAGCGGGTGCGCACCGAGGGCCTTTGGAGCAAGTGCGACGGCTGCGGTGCCACCGTATGGAAGGCGGAGCTGGAATCGAATCTGAATGTCTGCCCCAAGTGCGGCAAACATTTCAAGATGTCCGCCAAAGCGCGCATCGAGAGTCTGCTCGAACCCGGATATGAGCTGGTCGACACGCAATTGCGCTCCACCGATCCGCTGAACTTTGTCGATCTGAAGCCTTATAAGGCACGCCTTAAAAAAGCGCAGCAGGATACTGGCCTGAATGACGCCATCCTGAACGCCATCGGCAAGTTGGGGCCGCACGAGGTTGTCCTCAGCGTAATGGAGTATGCCTTTATCGGCGGCAGCATGGGCGCCGTCGTGGGAGAAACCATCGCCCGCGCGGCAGACCGGTCGCTCGCGACTCGGCATCCGCTCATCGTCGTCGCGGCATCGGGCGGTGCGCGCATGATGGAAGGCATTGTCAGCCTGATGCAGCTGGCGAAGATCTCCGCCTGCCTGGCGCAGATGGATGAAGCGAAGATCCCTTACATCTCTGTCCTCACCGATCCCACCACCGGCGGCGTCACTGCCAGCTTCGCCATGCTGGGCGATCTGAATGTGGCCGAGCCGGGCGCGCTGATCGGCTTCGCCGGCCCCCGCGTGATCGAGCAAACCATCCGTCAGAAATTGCCTGAAGGCTTCCAGCGGTCGGAGTTTCTGCTGGAGCACGGAATGCTCGACGCCGTGGTCTCGCGCAAAGAGATGAAGGAATATCTGATCCGCGCGCTGGACTTCATGCAGCACGGCGATGAGGTTTTCGTGCCAGACGGAGCCTCAGGCTACTAAGGACCTTCAGTGAGTGACCGATCACGTCAATCGCGCGAAGCGTTCTCTCATCATGGCAGCCGTGCATTCCAAAAACACGACGCCGGAGAAGGCTGTGAGAAAAATCGTCCACAGGTTGGGTTATCGATACCGGCTTCACGACAGTCGATTGCCAGGCTGTCCGGACGTCGTTTTTTCATCGCGGCGCAAAGCGATATTCGTGCATGGCTGTTTTTGGCACCGGCACGCAAAATGCAAATATGCCACCACTCCGAAAACGCGTGTAGCATACTGGCAAGCAAAATTTTGCGCCAATACATTGCGAGATCGCCGTTCTCGACGCGAATTGAAAAATATGGGTTGGGCAATTCTGACAGTCTGGCAATGTGAATTGAAGAAATCACAGAGATTGGCGGAGCGGCTGAATGAATTTCTCAAACAATAAAAGTGGAGGCAAGGAGAGGCGTCCGATTGGCGTCGATCTGTTCGCGGGCGCGGGCGGTCTCTCCCTTGGGTTTGAGCAGGCCGGGTTCGACGTACAGGCTGCGGTCGAGATTGATCCGATCCATTGCGCGGTGCATGAATTCAATTTTTCGAATTGCGTTTCTATTTGTGCAAATGCTTCAGAGATCGACGGAGGCGATATCCGAAAATCTGCGAAGTTAGGCAGCGATCCCGTAGATGTCGTCTTCGGAGGCGCTCCATGTCAGGGATTTTCTCTAATCGGCAAAAGGGCGCTAGACGATCCACGGAACCGCTTACTCCTAGAATTTGTCCGCCTCACAGTTGAATTGGATGCGAATTATTTTGTCTTTGAAAATGTAAAAGGCTTGACGATCGGCCAACATCGGCAGCTATTGGATGAATTGATCGACGCATTTCACTTGAACGACTATGAAATATTGCTTCCCTACAGCGTCCTCAACGCAGCCGATTTCGGTGTACCGCAAGATCGACGTCGGCTGTTTTTGGTTGGCGCGAAAAAAGGATTATCCTTGCCGCGATATCCGCTCAACACTGGGTTAACTCCTACAACGGTTTGGGAAGCGATTGGAGATTTGCCGGCGGTGGACGACTGCTCTGAATTGCTGGAATCCGATGCGACGAGCAAGTGCCGCTTTGGAAAAGCATCCGATTATGCACGAATCTTGCGCGGGCAATGCGCGGACAATCTGGATTTTTCCTACACCAGGGAATGGGACCCAAAGCGTCTCACTTCCAGCCTGCGGACCGAACATACGCCGTTATCGAAGAGAAGATTCAAAGCGACGGATTTCGGCGACGTCGAACCGGTCAGCCGATTTCTCAAACTTGATCCCGACGGAATCTGCAATACGCTCCGAGCCGGAACTGGTAGCGATCGGGGCGCGTTTACGTCGCCACGTCCAATCCATCCCCATGCACCGCGCTGTATTACCGTCCGCGAGGCGGCAAGGCTTCACTCTTATCCGGATTGGTTTCGGTTGCATGCGACCAAATGGCATGGCTTCCGTCAAATCGGAAACTCGGTCCCACCGCTGCTCGGCCGTGCGGTGGCGTCAGAGATCATCCGGGCCATGAAAGTCAAACCGCACAAACCGGCAAAAACGGTTCCATTGGGACCGGAATCGTTGCTGCGAATGACCATGAGTTCCGCGGCAAGATACTACGGAGTGCGAGAAAACATCGTTGGAAAACGACTTCGCCCCTCGGATCGTTTGAATGCCGTACAACTGGACTTTGCAATGGCATGAAAGATTGAATGGCAACAAAACCTAACAAATCTGCCCAATATAAATCGATCCTGGTCCATGTGTTTAAAAAGTATTGGAAGTTTGGATTCCAGGAATTTGAATTTCACCGCGACGATTTGATTCAAGCGGCTGAAGCTCTCGGCATCGCGCGTCCCGGCAACCTTGGCGACGTAATTTATAGCTTCAGATACCGGCGCGATCTGCCTGAGGAAATTTTGCAAACGGCTCCAAAGGGAAAGCCTGGATTATCGAAGGCGCGGGCATAAGCCGCTATCGTTTTAGGCTCGTCGATGTCGGTGGAACAACAATCGAACCGCGCAGAGACATCGCCGCCACGAAAATTCCCGATTCTACACCGGAAATCATCGGCGCTTACGCCCTTGGCGACGAGCAGGCGCTATTGGCAAAGGTGCGGTACAACCGGCTGATCGATATCTTTCTGGGATTGACGACCTATTCACTGCAAAACCACCTACGCACCCACGTCAAGGGAATGGGCCAGATCGAGATCGATGAGATTTATGTTGGACTCAACCGCAACGGCGCTCATTACGTTATCCCGGTGCAAGCAAAAGGCGGTTCGGACAAGCTTTCTCCGGTTCAAACCGCACAGGATATTGAATGTTGCAAAGCCAAGTTTCCGGACTTGATCTGCCGGCCAGTGTCCGCGCAATTCATGCAAGATGAGGTTATCGCCCTTTTTGAATTGACAGTTGAAACAGGGCAAGTTTTGATTGTGGAGGAACGTCATTACCGGCTTGTCCCAAGCAGTGAAATCGATTCCGAGACGAAACACCGCTATGCGGATCGTTCTTAGGCGGCAATTTACAAAGCCGCCTACCGCCCTCGCGGAAGTAGGCTATTCTAAGGTTTCATATGCAACGGCGATTACTATGCGTGGACGATGAGGAAGCCATCCGCATCACCCTGTCCGCCATCCTGAGCCAACATGGCTTTGAGGTAAGCACGGCCGCCACCGTCACCGAAGCCCTGCAGAAGATCACTTCAGAAAAATTCGATGTACTCATCTCCGATCTCAACATCGGCAATCCGGGCGATGGCTTAACCGTCGTCAGCGCCATGAAACGGACCCAGCCGGAAGCCGTGACCATGATCCTGACCGGCTTTCCGGCATTTGAAACCGCGCTTGAAGCCATCCGTCAGCAGGTGGACGAGTATATCGTGAAGCCCGCCGATATTCCCGCGCTGGTGGCCGCGATTGAGCGCAAACTGGCTACCCCGCCGGGAGAGCGGCAATTGCCGCCGCCAAAACGCGTCGCCATGCTTCTCAAGGAACACCAGGCGCGCATCGAAGAGCTGTGGCTCTCGTTCGTGGAAAAAGATGCCGTATTATCGCATGCGCATCTCGGCAAAGAACAGCGTCTCGACTATCTTCGCGGGCTTTTGCAAGAGGTGATTCGCGCGGGCCAGTCCTACTCCGGAGAGGAAATTTCCGGCACCGACCATTCCGTCCACCCGCATATTCGCCGCCGCAATTTTGCCGGATGCACGCCGGGCATGATGCTGATTGAATTCAGCCTGCTGCGGAAGGTGATGGCGCAGGTGATTCAGGAAAATCTTCTCGCGGTAAACCTCAGCTACGTGATCCCGGATCTCGGTCGCGTGTATGAGTGCCTGGATGAACAGGCGCAAGCCGCGCTGGAGATGCTGTCGGAGCAACTCAACCAGGGCGGCCAGATTTTGGCCTGAAAAAAATGAACGCGCAGTTCTGCTCTTTCTTTTTAGGAAAACTGCGCGTTTCGCTTTTTACTTCGGTCCCCAGAAGTCCGGATCTGCAGCCCGCCAGCTTTCCCGCGGATAGCTCATCTTCGGATCGATCGAATAGAGATTTGACTCGATCGACTCCAACGTCACCGCCTCCAGGTCGTTCATTTTCTTCTTCCGGTCATCGCTCAACTGTGACCAAGCCTGACGGGCCGCCGCCCGGTGCTGGTCCAGCTCCGCCAGCGAGTGAAGCCCGGAGATCGCGATATAAATGCTGCCACTGTCGGAACCGAACCGCTTTTCGAACATGGCCCAGTGGGCATCCGGACTCTTTCCAAAGATGTCGTCATGCATCTTGGCCAGCGCATCCCAATCCTGGTCGTGTCCCAGGCGGACCTTAAGAATTGCGATCTCCCAATAACGTACCTGTCCTAGATTTACTCCCGGCGACACGCTCTTGTCCGGAACGAATGTAAATACGCCCGAATCGTATCCGGTCAGCAGCTCGCCGTCCGCCTGCATGGCGCTGTCAAACTGCTGCGCCAGGGTTGGATTCTTCATCATCGTTTCATTGTCTTTGCCCCAGTCCGCGAAAGAATCGTAGCCGATAAAGAACAGCGCCCGTGATTTCCCGGACATCGAATTTGCCGCGATGTAGTGTGTCTGCTCATTGGCCTGTTTCATCGCTTGCACAAAAGCCTGTTCGGACTTCTCATGCACGCTGCCGCCCTTGCCCGGCTTGAGAAATTCTCGTTGAATTACCAGCACTGCCGGCGGTTGCGTTATCCCGTTCGCCTGGTCCTGCGCCGTTGCCATGCTCGGCCCTGCATACCCCACGCCGGCCAGCAAAAGACACGCTGTCGCTAACCATCCAAATTGTTTCTTCATGTGTGTTCGCCTCCTCAGGCACAAAAGCGTGATATTGAACCAGGAGTTTCGGGCGGGAGGAAGAAACCTCTCCAGATTTCAATCAGATATTGAAAAGCCGGAAAAGTTTCCGTCGTTCGTTCGTGGCGAGGATGACCATACGCTCATCCCACGGCGATTTGCAACATCAAAAATGGTTCGTGTCGAGATCACACGTGCGGATTCCCCGGCGTGCTCTTCAGGTCTGCTCTTCCCAGCCAGGTGACCGCGCCGAACGCTCCCAGCCAGGAACCCGCCGCCGCGAACAGCACATACACCGGGTTCCCGGTATAGCTGATTACGGCGAACGCAGCCAGCAAATACCACAGACTGCTCCAACTGGCGGCAACGCTGCGGCGGCGCGCGGTAACAGCCGCGTTGAACATGACATAAACCGCATCGGTGGCGGCGGTCGATGCTAGCACTCCGATGGCAATTCCTGGATTGGGCGCGTGTATAGGCAGGATCATCGAGTCGCTCCGTTCTTTAACGTAACGATTGCAATCCTACGAGATCAACCAGCGCTTTCTGCACCAGAAATGGCGCCAGAACTTAGGCGCCTTTCGCATGACGATCACGGCAGCGCGAATGCCACGTACAGGCCGCCGGTACCCCGGTTCAGCATCTTGCCGCCGCCATCGGCGATCACCACATACTGCCGCCCATTCAGCTCATAGGTCGCCGGAGTCGCATTCGCCGGAAATGGCAGCGTCGCCTGCCACAGCAGCTTGCCGGTAGCTTTGTCGAAGGCGCGAAATTTGTTGTCGAAATTGGTCGCCCCAATAAACAACAGCCCGCCAGCGGTAACAATCGGCCCACCATAATTTTCCGAACCGGTATTCGGCATTCCTTTCGCCACCAGGTCGGGATACTGCCCCAGCGGAATCTTCCACGCATAATCGCCGGTGTTTAGATCGATGGCGTTCAGCGTGCCCCACGGCGGTTTCACTGCCGGATATCCCTGCGCATCTTGAAAACGGTGATAGCCGGTCGTCCCATAAGCAACGCTTGCGTGGGACGTTTCATGCTCGGTCCTCACGCTGTCAAATCCGTGCCCCGCTTTCTGGTTTAAATAACCGACCAGCGCGTCGAGCTGACCATCCTGGATGGCGGGAAATCCCGGCATTCTTCCGCCCCCGCTATGGATTTTGTCTTCGATCTGCTTCACGGTAAGCCGCGCCCCGACATCGATCAGCGATGGGAATTGCGGCGGCGCGCCGGCCAGGTTCTCGCTGTGACAGACGCTGCACTGGCTCAAGTAAATTCCGCGTCCGTTCGGACCTTTTCCAGTAAATTTCGCGATCTCGCTGATCGAAGGATAGTCGTTGGAGTTGATATAGATGACGCCCGTCTCGAGATCGACAGCCGGGCCGCCCCACTCCGCGCCCCCTTCAAAGCCAGGCTGCACCAGGGTCTTTCTTCCCACGTTGATGGGGAAATACGGTCCGCTTTGCGCGCCGCGAAATTGATCCTCTGCCCACTTGTGCGCTTCCGGAGTGAGGTTGGTCAGCATGTCTTCCGTCACCGCCTGCCGCGCATACGGAGCTGGCTTGGTCGGAAAGGGCTGCTCCGCCGCCGATACTTCGCCCGGCACCGTGCTTGCCGGAACTTTGCGGTATTCGATGGGGAACAGCGGCTTGCCGTCGAGGCGGTTAAACACAAACAGAAATCCGGCTTTGGTCGTCTGCGCCACCGCGGGAATCTCTTTTCCATCGCGCCGCACGGTCAACAGCACCGGGGGCGAAGGAAAATCGCGGTCCCACAGATCGTGCCGCACGCCCTGAAAGCTCCAGATGCGCTTGCCTGTCTCCGCGTTCAAGGCAATCAGCGAATCGGCAAACAGATCGTTGCCAACGCGGTCAGCGCCGTAAAAATCCCAGGCCGCCGAACCGGTGGAAGCATACACGATGCCGCGCGGGACATCGACCGCCATGCCGCCCCAGTTGTTCGCCCCGCCGCTGTATTTCCAGGCATCCTTCGGCCAGGTCTCGTACCCCGGCTCGCCCGGATGCGGAATGGTATGAAAGCTCCAGCGCAATTTGCCGGTGCGCGCATCGTAGGCGCGGATGTCGCCCGGAGGCGCGGGCAACGACTCCGGCTCGCGGCCGCCAACGATAATCAGGTCCTTATAGATGGCTCCGGGACTGGTCAGCGCAATCGACTGCAGTTTCGGATCGCGACCCAGGTTCTCGCGCAGATCGATGCGGCCCTGATCGCCGAAGGTAGGGATCGCTTTGCCGGTCTTCGCATCGATCGCATACACATAGTTCATGATCCCGGCCAGAATTCTGCCGTCGCCGCCCTTGCCGCTACTCCAGTAGGCCAGTCCCCGGTCGGGCTGCGTGCCGACCATGCCGGAATCGAACTTCCACAACAGCTTGCCGGTCGCCGCATCCAGCGCGATCACCTTCTCCGTGGGAGTCAAGCCGTATAGCACGCCATCGACGACAATCGGGGAGACCTCGAGACCGCCTTCCTCCCCGGTATCGAAGCGCCACACTTCCTTTAGCTGCGAAACGTTCCCGCGGTCAATCTGCTTCAGGCTGGAATAATGCGTCTCTCCCGCGGAGCCATTATAGACCGGCCAATCCTGCGTGGCAGATTTCGACTGTGGAGCGGAAGTGATCTTCGCCTTTCCTGCATAGGCAATGCTGAAAGCGCTGGCCGCGAATATTGCAAAAACGATAAATCTCTTCATCTTTACGTTTCTCTGGTTGCCCTATTTCGTGTATACAGAAAATTCCCTATACATGCATAAGTTCTCTATAGTCGACGTCGGTCAGGGATGTGTTTAACGGGCTGCTGGCGATCAAGCCGCCTGCGCGCTACGCAACGTAATCATCGTCAGTTCCGGTCGGCAGTCGAATCGAAAAGGGATTCCCACCGTGCCGATGCCGCGATTCACATATAGCTGCAGTCCGTTTGCCACCGGGAAAAGGCCCTCGGGATATTTACGGCCCAGCGGAGGCAGATACATGGGGCCGAACAGCGGCGCGCGGACCTGGCCGCCGTGCGTGTGGCCGGAAAGCATCAGATCGACGCCTCCATGCCGGGCCACTTGATCGGCATAGTCCGGCTCATGCGCCAGCAAAATCACCGGCTCCTGCGCGGACTGCAAGCCGGTGGGCGCAGCGAGGTCCAAGTCCGGATGCTCTTCAGCGATGTCTTCGACGCCGGCAATCCACAGCCGCGCGCCATTTTTCTCAAACGGCACGTGACGGTTCGCCAGCACCGGCAGGCCATGAGTCTCCAACGCATCGGTCACAATCGCCGATCCCACCGTGGCGTCATGGTTGCCCAGCACGCACCATCGTTGCGGACAGTGAATGCCGGCCAGCACCTCAGCACAGCCATAACTGCTTTGCGCGCCAGTGGGATGCGGCATGGGGCCTTCACTGACGTAGTCGCCGGTCAGTACCACAATGTCCGGCGCAAGCCGGTTCACCTGCGCGACGACTTCCCGCACGAAACTCGGCTCCGTGAATTGCGCGTAATGGATATCGGAGAGCTGCGCGATGCGAACCCCGTCGAGCGCAGGAGAAAGGCGCGCGAGCTTTACCGTGCGCTCGGTAATCTCCAGGTGATGGCGCTCGAACTCCCCCGAATATGCCAGGACTCCCGCCGCGGCCACGCCGGAAAACCCAAGAAACTGCCGCCGGGTCATGCGGTGCTTGGAATTGTTACTCACTTACTGAGGATAATGCATCCAGCGAAAGGCTCCCAAAAGTCTAGAACTTATAGGAGCCCGAAGATTCAGAATGAAATGGCGCGCCCGATCAGAACAATCCCGATCAGAATAATGCTGGGAGGTCTCCACATACCTTCGCACTTCTTATTTAAAAAACTCAGACATTGCGGGTGCGCTCGCCGCCGCTCCCGGAGGGTTCGACAGCCGCAACAGTTCCATTATGGTCCGCAGCATGCTTTGGTGCTGATACACCGTGCTCGATGTTTGCCTGTAGCCGGGTTTCACGTTTGGCCCCCACAGAACCGCGGCAACATGGCCGCCGCCGTGTGTGGTATCGCTGTCCGCGGCTTCATCGAAGTCCACGATCAATACGCCCGTTCCTCCCGGTTCAAACGTCGAGAGGTTGGACACCGGATCCACCACCCTCGTCTGCAGCCAGGAATCCGCCTGTTGCGCCGATCCGCTGTGCGCGTCATCGTAGATGTCTGGAACAATAAATGAAAATTCCGGCAGCGTTCCGCTCTTCACGTCGGCGGCAAACTGCGTGAAAGGCCAGATATGTTCATCCGCCACCTTTGTGCTGTCGGCAACGTCAGAGAGTCTGGCGAATGGGTTATGCCGCAATACGTAGGCGCCGGTATTTCCGCCAAGGTATCCTCGCGAAATTCCTTCCGCGTAGATCCTGAACGTAACGCCGGAAGCTATCATTTGCCGCGCCAGATTGGGCACATTCCATATTTTTGTGGAACTGTCGTTGTTCGTCAGCAACTGTCCCGTCGTCAACATAAAATAATTGCCGATTGAAGGATGAGTGTTCGCGTAATAATGCGTAGCCAGAGCGCCTTTTCCTATCAGCCGGTTGAGATTCGGCCACGCGCTGGTATTGTGTACCACTGCCGAATAACCGTGGTTTTCTTCCATCACCAGCACGATATGGTAACTGCGCGGCGGCATCGTCGTCCTACTTTGCGATTCGGGCGATGCAAAAGGAGACTGGCTGGGACCACCGCCGCCGCACGATGTGAGGGAAAGCAAAAACAGAAAGCTCACGGCCACATACAGCGGTCGAATTCTAAGACAGATTTTCGTCGGATCGTTTTGCAGTCTGCTCATTTCACATTCCTTATCCCCGGATTGGACTTGTTCTTCTGTCCGCAAGGCATCGCCAGGCACTGCAAAATGGGAGACGAAAATTCTTCCCGAAAGAAATCCGTCCGCTCGGGAATCGTGCAATCTTCGAACCGGGCCCGGTTCTCATTCACAAGAAGGGAAATAGCAGAAACAGGAAGGACTGAAACAAGAGAACACCTACATTCTATTGAATATGACCAGCGTCCGCAAATTGCAAACTCAGCATTGTCGCTGGGTCGCCGGGGCCGTTGCGTCTGAGTCTGGGGGACTCCGCCGCGCAGGTCTTCTACAATCAAACCTATGTCGTACGCTCAGGCGATTGAACAGCTCTATGCACTGGGGCATGAGCTGGCCCAGCAATCCGGCGCTGCATCTTCCGGCCCCGTCTCTGCCGCGAGCCCCGTCCCTGCGGATCGCGCCCCCCGGCGCAAATTCAATCTGGAGCAGATGCGCCTTCTGATGGCGGCGCTTGGCAATCCCGAGCGCCAGTTTCGCAGCGTGTTGATCGCCGGGACAAACGGCAAAGGTTCGACCGCGGCCATGTTGGCGGGCATCGTGCAAGCCGCCGGGTATCGCGTGGGACTGTACACATCTCCCCATCTTTCGCGCATCAATGAGCGTGTGCAGATCGATGGCGCAACCATCTCCGACGACGATTTTGCGCGGCTCTATTTTCTCGTGGATGAGGCCGGCGCACAATTGCTGCGCGCGGGCACGCTGCCGCAGCACCCCAGCTTTTTTGAGATGATGACCGCCGTCGGCCTTCTCTACTTCGCCGAGCGAAATGTGGATCTCGCCGTGCTCGAAGTCGGCATGGGCGGACGGCTGGACGCGACCAACATCGTCGATCCGCTACTGTCCATCATCACCGATATTTCGCTCGACCACACGGAATGGCTGGGCGTCACCATCGACGCGATTGCGCGAGAAAAGGCTGGAATCCTGCGGCCCAAGGGCATTCTCGTCACCCTGCCGCAACATCCAGAGGCCAATCAGGCGCTCGGTGAAGTGGCGACCGCGCTGGGCGTGCGAGGCGTCAATGCGGCGGAATACATGCCTGCTTCCCATCCTTCGCACAACGCAGCCGGCGGCGGCGCCTATTTGATCGTCATACAAAATCGTCCGGTGGAAATTGCCTTGCCGCTGGCCGGAGATCATCAGCATCGCAATGCAGCACTGGCGATTGCCGCCGCTGTCGAATTATGTAATGAATACAGTTACAAAATCGGCCCGAACCACATCGAAGAAGGAATCCGCAGTACCCGTTGGCCGGGACGACTGGAATTTTTTCCGCCAACAGAATCGCGCTGCGCTGTTCTGCTCGATGCCGCCCACAATCCCGCGGGCGCATGGTCGCTGCGTTCCGCGCTGCGAGAAAAGGCGGAAGACTCCGCGAATGCACGCAAGACGCTGCTCTTTGGCTGCCTGCGCGACAAAGCCTACGCAGAGATGGCGCAGATTCTGTTTCCTATTTTCGATCGCATCGTGTTGACGCCGGTCGATTCTCCCCGTTCGGTCGCGGTAGAAGACCTGCTGCCAGTCTCAGAAAGCGTTGGCGTGCCGGCCACAATCGCAGTTTCTCCGGCTGCCGGGTTTGAAACAGCTCTGAAGCAGACGCCGAAGGATGGCCTGCTGGTATGCACCGGCTCCATCTATCTCATTGGAAGCGCGCGGACGGCGCTGCTGGAACGGAGAGAAAAATAATGCCGGAGACATCGGTCGAGATCGAGCCGCCTCCGCCTGCCGCTGGCGGATTGCGCTCCAGCACGGCATTCCGCTGGCTTAGCTATCTGTTTCTCTGGCCCTTATTTGGACTGGCGACGGCAGCCTTCGGCAGCGTCTCATTGCTGGCCTCGATCTTTGACGGCAGCGGGCGTATGCAACATACCATCGCCCATCTCTGGGGCGGCGCGCTGCTGCGGATTACCGGCTCTCCAGTACGGGTAATTGGCGGTGAAAACCTGCGAGCCACGCCGGTCGCGGTTTATGCGGCGAACCATCTCTCCTACATGGACACGCCGGTCGTTCTGAGCAAGCTGCCCTTTCAATTTCGCATCCTGGCGCGGCACGATCTGTTCAAACTTCCCTTTATCGGATGGTATCTACAGCGCTCGGGCCAGATTCCCGTGGACAGCACCAGCCTCCGCTCCACCCTGGCCAGCCTGAATCGCGGCGTGAAAGCGCTGCAAAGTGGAATGCCTCTCGTGATCTTTCCCGAGGGCGGCCGCGCCGCCGACGGAAAGCTGCAGCCGTTTCTTTCCGGGCCGGCCTTTATGGCCATTCGCGCTCAGGTTCCCGTTATCCCGATGGCGATTGTCGGCACCTATGAGCTGATGCCGATGCATACCTATCATCTGCAACCTCGTCCTCTGCTGCTGGTCGTGGGCCAGCCCATTTCGACCGTCGAATACACTTCCAAGTCCGCAGACCAATTGACGCAGCGCATCTTCGAAGCCATCTCCGAAATGTATATGCAATATGCGGGTTCCACCGAGGTCAGCCGCGCCGCGATTTCGGGAGTTTTGTGATGTTGAAGACTTCGTCCAAACCGCGCATCGCCATCCCGCTGCCTACGCTGGCGCAAACCGAATACAACCAGCGCACCTGGCCGCAATACGCGTCGGCGGTTTCCCGCGCGGGCGGCGAACCGGTAGAGGTCCCGCTGACGCTCGACCCGGCTGCCATTGCGCGGCTCGCGACCGACTGCCAGGGCATCCTGCTGCCCGGCAGCCCGGCGGATGTCAATCCCGCCAAGTATGGCGAGGAACGGCAGCCCGAGACGAACGACGCAGACCCGGCGCGGGAAAATGCCGACGAGTTGCTGCTGCAGGATGCGCATAACCTGCACAAACCGCTGCTGACCATCTGCTACGGCACGCAATCGCTAAATGTCTGGCGAACCGGGACAGTGATCCAACACCTGATGCCGATGCCGGTGAACCATCGCGCCGACCGCGCTGTAGCGATCGCTCATTCAGTCGCCATCGATCCCAGCTCGCGGTTGGCGGAGATTGCCGGTTCCAGCCCGGAAGCGACGCACACAGCGGATTTTCTCCGCATGAGCGTGAACTCCAGTCATCATCAGGCCATCGGAATCGTGGGAGACGGCTTGCGCGTGGTCGCTCGCTGCCCGCAGGACGCAGTCGTTGAAGCGGTCGAAGGCCTGCAGCCGGACCATTTCGTCCTGGGTGTGCAATGGCATCCGGAGCGCAGCATGGAAATCTCCGCCGCCAGCCGATCCATCTTCGAGCGGTTTATTCAGGTTGCCGCGGCCTGGCGTCCGCGCACAATTACGGATTCGCTGCCGTAGGTATGGGCGCGCTGGTTCCCCCCAATGCAACAAAGATCAGTACACCAGGTTAACTTATTTAGTTTCAAACAGATACAAAAACAGGCCCGCCGCGACTTGCGGCGAGCCATTTCGCACTTTCAACGATTACAGGATTACGGCAGGCAATTCAACATTGTGCCGACATTGTTGTATGCCAGCCCGCCGATGTCCGCCGCGTTCTGCCGCGTCACTCCGCAGGTGGGTTGAACATATTGATAGGCCGGAACTAAGGAATAACCCTCCGACGACACCCCTTCACTGGTCGCGGCGCCGATGGCCGGCGAACCTGCATTCAGGTTGTAGTTGTAATTGTTCACGTCGACGAACGATGGATCGCCCACGTAATTACCGCTGAATACCGTGCTGCTTTGCGTGCTCAGCGTGCCGCCGCCGTAGAAGATGTTGTCCTGCGCCAGCACAGGAGTTGTATCCGTCGATCCGACCTGTATAAATATGTTCCCGGCCGTTCGCTGGTTCACGAACGTGTTGCTGGTAGCGTAAAGATCGTGTCCAGGATTGAGCGAGTTTGTCCCCTCTGAGAGGTAATCGAGCATGGCTTGGTTCTGTGAGTTCGGGCCCTGCTGAACCAGGTTTCCGATAAAGTAGGTTGTCCCGCCGTTCGGTGCGCTGGCCTCAAAACTTCCTGTCCCGTTCTGTTCAGTCAGCCGGTTGTAGAGAATGTAATTCACCGCCGCGCGGGTCTTCAGCAGATGTCCGTAATTGGCGTCATGCGACCAGTTGTACTGAAACGTCAACTGCCCCGCATGGCCGATGTACACGTTATGAGTTTGACCTTTGCTTGTGCCACTGGTAGCGCCATTGAAGGCAAACTCGGTGTACTCGATCAGGATTTGGCTGCCGGCGACGTTGTTCTCCAGAATGCCGTCCTGGTTGTTGTGGATATAGCAATTCTCGATGGTATAGTTCGATCCCTCCAGACGAAGACCGGCTCCGTTCCCCCCTAAATGCGAGGCAATCGCGGCATTTTCCAGTTCCAGGTTTTCGACTGTGATATTGTTGCCGTCGAGGTTGTAGATGCCTTTACTTTGGGACGCCGTTCCGTTGGCGTTGATAATCGGCCGATTCGATGGGTCCCGGCCTGCTATCGTGAGATTGCTCTGAGGGACCGGACACACGTCCCCGGTGTACGTGCCGGGATCGATGAGGATCGTATCGCCGTTCACGGCCACTGCGATGGCAGCGCACGGCGTTTTATAAGTTTCGGTAGAACCAACGTAGAGTGTGCTGGCCTGCAAACACAGAGGCGACACCAGCCCGAGAGAAATTAGAAAAACGAGAACTTTTTTCATATCGAATCTCAACCCTTTCGTATGACAGGAAAAAAGACGTTAAATTCAGCCTGACGAGCAAGCCCCGAAGTGCAAGCCCGTTAAAAAGCCAACGGACCTGCACTTCAGATAATGCCCGGAGACAGTATCCTGCCGTCGTTACGGCAGTAGTGCAGCATTGTTACGGCAGACAGTGCGTTACGGCCAGGCGGTACAGTATCGCTACGGCAGACAATTCAGCATCCGCACCAACATTAGTTGTAAGCCAGTCCGCCGAAATCATGATGGCGGCAAACTAGTCCAAAATAAATAGGCCTGTCAAGTGAAAAATTTATTATTTTTATAGGAAAATTTCTCGTGGGGTTTTGAGAAGGCTATGGCTCAATTCGAAATTACCGAAACAAAAATGTTGCTGGGTCCGATGCTGCTATGTCCTTTGCCAGAGCGGGTTTACGAGCAGCTAACAGCTTACATTCGACTTCTGTATCGCTGGAATGAGCGGATGAACCTGACCGCGGTTCGCGATCCGGAATTCCTGGTGGGTCTGCATATCGCGGAATGTGTCCGCTGCGCGCAAAGGATTCCGGAAACCGCCTCGACCGTGCTGGACTTTGGTTCTGGGGCGGGGTTGCCGGGCGTTCCAATCCAGATTGTTCGGCCGGAGCTGGCTGTGACGCTCGCGGAATCGCAGAACAAGAAAGCCGCTTTTCTACGAGAGGTTCTTCGCGAATTAGAGCTGACAAATGCCGCTGTCAGCGCGAAACGGGTGGAACTGTTGCCGGCCGATCAAACTTTCGACGTGGTGGCGCTGCGGGCAGTCGACAACATGGGGCAGGCGCTGAAGGACGCAGGATCGCGCGTCGGGGATAGGGGGTGCTGCATGGTGTTGACTTCTTCTGCGGAATCGCCGGGCGTGATCGCTACGCTTCCGCAACTGCGTTGGGAGTCGGACCCGATCCCCGGGACCCGGCAACGAGTTCTTCTGACGGGCAGGAAGTCCTAAATGTTCCACGTGGAACATTCGGTCCCCCAGAAGCCTCGCCGCAAATTGTTCCACGTGGAACAATTTGTCCGCCTGTCCCAATCCGTTGCAATAAATTTAAGAAGCCGTCAATATTCCCTCATCTAAATCCATAGCTTGTTCGACAAATCCTCCATCGAAAAATCTAAAAACAGGAGCATTTTATGGCAAATCCTTTCGTTCACCTTGAACTCACTACTCCCGATACCGCCAAAGCCAAAGAATTTTACGGAAAACTCTTCAACTGGACTTTTACCGACAATGACATGGGGAACATGGTCTACAGCACCTTCAAGCCCGACACCGGTCCCGGCGGGGGCCTAATGACGATGCCCGGAGCCCCAACCCAATGGCTCGCCTACGTCGGCGTGGACGACATTCACGCTGCTACAGCCAAGGCAAAATCCCTCAAGGCAACCATTGTCCGCGACGTTCAGGAAATACCCAACGTCGGGTGGTTCTCAATTCTCAACGATCCCACAGGAGCCATGATCGCCCTGTTTCAGACGAAGTAGCCTATCCCAATTCCAAAAACCAGGCATCGGAGGGCTTGCCGGTGAAACTAAACCGCCAAGCGAGAATTCGCATTCCGGGCTCAATTGTTCCACGTGGAACATTCCGTGGTTTGACGACCGCGGGCAAATTGTTCCACGTGGAACACTCCGAGTTTTGGTCGTCGCAGGACAAATTGTTCCACGTGGAACACTCCCGCCGACCGGAAGATTTCCACTGTAACGCCTCTTTTGAATGGTTTGCCGCGCGAATTCCCCGCCTGACCTAACCCCTGCGTAATGCAGCACCTGCGCCCGCCCGTAACATTACTTTCAAAAGGTCTTCCACAGATTCATCCCAGAAATGCACAGTGCTTTTGATTGCGCGAATCCGCCGGATTGGTTAACCTACCGGATCAGCCCATGCGAAAAATTATTGCAGTCGTGAACCAAAAAGGCGGCGTTGGAAAGACCACGACGGCAATCAACCTTTCAGCCGGTTTTGCCCTGGAAGGCATCCCCACCATGCTGATCGACTGCGATCCCCAGGCCAATTCCACCGGCGGTCTCGGGCTTTCCCGGGATGAAGATCGCCTTTCCACCTATAACGTCCTGATCGGTGAAGCCTCCATTGCGGAAGCGGCGGTACAGACCGGAGTTGAAAACCTCCGGCTGCTGCCGAGCAGCAAACACCTGATCGGCGCCAACGTCGAGCTGGTACAGGCGGAAGATCGGGCCTATCGACTGCAACACGCCATGCAGAAGTATTCCGGCCCGGAAGAGTTGTTCGTTCTGGATTGTCCGCCGGCGCTCGATCTGCTGACCTTGAATGCACTGGTTTCGGCGGAGTCGCTCCTGATCCCGATGCAGGCGGAATATTTCGCTCTGGAAGGGGTGAGTGAACTGGTGCAGACGCTGGACCGGGTTCGCGACGGATTCCGTCCCGAATTAACCATCGAGGGCGTGGTTTTGACCATGTACGACGAGCGAACAAATCTGGCCCAGCAGGTGACAGAAAACCTGCGCGGATTTTTTGGCGAGAAGCTGCTGAAAACCACGATTCCCCGAAATGTGCGGCTGGCGGAAGCCCCCAGCCACGGGAAACCCGTGCAGGCGTACGATCCGCGTTCCCGTGGAGCGGAGAGTTATATGGAGCTGGCGCGAGAGCTTCTGCTGCGCAACAAGATTGAAAGTCCACGGGAGCGGGAGCGCGCGACCGCGGCAAAACAGGCAAAGGCGGGGGCCAAGGTGCGCTTTTGGCCGTATACGTGAGTCGCGCCTGGTGAAAAGATCCGTTCAAATAACACCAATTTTCGGAGAAATAGAGACACATGGCACAGGAAAGTTCGTCTAGCGGCGGTAAAACATCCGGCGCGGCGTCGCAGGGATCGAAGCGGCATGCATTGGGTAAAGGGCTGGAATCGCTGCTCTCGCAGCGCGCTCCGGCGGACGTAACAGCCAGGTTCGAAGCAATGAAGGCGGACAAGTCCTGGCTGTATGAGGGGAAAGAGGGGGGGAAAGCGCGGGAGATCCCCCTGGATCAGATCGATCCCAACCCCTTTCAGACGCGTCAGTACATGGACGAACAGAAACTCGAAGAATTGGCCCGCTCGATTACGGCAAACGGCGTGGTGCAGCCGATTATTGTGCGGGTGCTGCCGAATGGCCGCTTTCAGCTGATTGCCGGAGAACGCCGCTGGCGTGCGTCGGAGAAAGCAGGCAAAGAAACGGTGCCGGCGATTCTGCGGCAGGTTTCCGACGAGCAGGCGATGGAGATGACCATCGTCGAGAATCTGCAACGCGCCGATCTGAACCCGATGGAGCAGGCGCGCGCCTTTGAGCGCCTGGGCCGCGACTTTAAGATGACCCAGGAGCAGATGGCGTTGAGGACCGGGAAAGAGCGGGGAACGGTAGCCAATTTTCTCCGTCTGCTAAAGCTGCCAGCCACGGTGCAGGCTCAGGTGGAAGCGGGCGATTTGACCTTCGGACATGCCAAGGCGTTGCTCGCGCTTGACTCTGCCGAGGCGATTCTGAAAGCGGCGAGCAAGGTGACAGCTCTCGCGATGTCGGTCCGCCAGACAGAGACGTATATTCAGGGCGCGATCCATCCGGAAAGAAAGTCGGAGAACCAGGAAAAGAAGGCGCAGCCGCCGTTGGATGCCAATGTCCGGGCCATCCAGGAACATTTGCAACGGGAACTTGGATTGAAGGTGCGGATTGAAGACAAAAACGGCAGGGGCCGCGTGGTCATCGAATATGCCCGTCTGGAGGACTTCGACTCGATTATGGCGGCGCTGGGTGGAGTGCGATAGAGCACAACTCCGTTTTGAGACATCTTCCATGAGAATTTCCAATCTTCTGTTTCGATTTCGCTTCTGGATACTGTTTGCGATTTTTGCGGCCGGTTTCTGGGCGCCGCTGGATCGCATGGGCAGCGCACATCCGGGAACGGCGTGGCTGTTTCTGGCCGGGATGCTCGCCAGCCATGGCCTGCTGCCGATTGCCTACTCCAGTATCTTCGTGATGGGCGTGGCTATTCTGTTGGCCCTCCTCGGCGCGCTGCTCCGCACCTGGGCAGCGGCGTATATGGACAGCGGCGTCGTGCATGACGGCAGACTGCGGGGCGAAAGACTGATCACGGCTGGACCGTACCGGTATGTGCGCAATCCTCTCTACATCGGACTATGGCTGCACAGCTGGGCGCTGGCGGTTCTGATGCCACCGGGGGGCGCGGTGTTCACCGTGGCAGCGATCACGATCCTGATTCTGGTGCTGGTTCATGCAGAAGAACAGCATCTGGCGGCCATGGGTGAAGAAGCCTATATCGCGTACCGGCAGCGAGTCCCGAAGTTCGTATTTTCGATGAGGCCGAGGATTGCCGCGGGGCTGGAGCGCCCCGACTGGAAAAATGGATTTCTGAATGAAATCTACATGTGGGGCGTGGCGATTACGTACATCGCATTTGCCAGCCGCTACAACGCGACCATCCTGGAGCAGGGAATTTTGATTTCCCTGGGGATTGGAATCGTGGCGCGCGGAATCTTGCGGCCACGAGCGCTAACGGCGGACTGAGATCCCCAGGTCTCAAAAACGAGACCTGGGCACCCAGATGAAATCTCTTTACTTCTTGGCCGGAGCGATCGAGTCCTTGGCGGCCTTTGCCACGCGGAACTTGACCACGGTCTTGGCCTTGATCTTGATCGCTTCGCCGGTCTGGGGATTGCGACCCATGCGGGCTTTGCGCTCGGCCTTAACCAGGCGACCGAGTCCTGGAATCACAAATACTCCAGTCTTCTTGGTCTCCTTGACGGCGGTTTCCGCCAACAGATCCAGAAATGCCGCGACCTGCTTGTTGGTGAGCTCGAGCTTTTCGGCCAGGTGCCGAACGAGTTGTGTTTTTGTCATGCCTGCTGCCATAAATTTCAATTCCTCCTGTTCCTGTTTACAGCAATGGTCTCAACCACTGCGTGTTTTGCTTCTGGCGACCACTGCATTTCCCATTGAAACCATGAACCGATGCACGGATCGACAGGATTGATGCGGGTTTCAGAAACCCTTCCGCCGTTTACCTTGCGGCTTTCCGAAGCATTTGTCAACGGAAAACAGCGTATTTCCACAGGTTTTCTTCGGGTTTTATTGGTTTTTCTGGAAAAATGGGCGAATTTGGCTGTTTTTTTGCGGTTTTTTGGAACGTAAAGGGCACTGTCGACATGGTGAATTTCGGAACCGTCGATGAGAACCGGGGCGGCCGAAATTTTACGACCCGACAAAACGCAGATCGCCGTTGCCAACGAATAGAGGGCGTGCCGATGAGACATCCTTGTTGCTGGCTATACTAAAGCAAAAGCACAGATACTGCGATGTGGCGAGTTGAGATTATGTGCAGCCGTTCTTTGGAGACCGGCTGCGTCTAGAGAGAATTCCCACCGTACACCTTCTGTGCTTTTGCTTTAATCTTTCGACACAGATAATGATTGTGGGAGAAATTCGATGAACGACATCGCCGGAGGAGCCTCCGGAAGCGAATCTGTATCCGTTCCTGGGGAGCGAGTGACGCTGGACCAGGTGCTGCGGGTGGCGGAGTTGGCCCAACTGGAGCTGACACCCGCAGAACAGCAGGAGATGCTACGCGATTTGAATTCTATTCTGGGCCACGTCGCGCAGCTGAATGAACTGAACACAACGGATGTTCCGGCGATGGCGCAGATGAGCGAGTTGTTGCGCGGGAATTCGACGAGCGGGAAGGCGACAGAAAGGGACAGCGCGTTGCGGGATGACGTCGCCCGGCCTTCGCTCGAACGAACGGCGGTGATGGCGCAGGCTCCCGAGACCGATGGAACGTATTTCAAGGTGCCGAAGGTGATCGAGCGCTGAGGGGAATCATTCCCACTCAAACCAATCCATTCGACTCGCTTCATTCGCTCAGGGTGGGCTTGAATGTAGGCAACCGCTTCGAGGCATGGGATATCCGAAACAAAGATGAATTTGTAACAGGCACAGTTTCATTAGGAACAAGGGATGATGGAGACGAAGAAAACCTCGGCGGCACTTGCGCCTCGAACAATTTCCGCGGCGCGGACGTCGATTGCAAGCAGGGAAACAACTGCCGTTGAGCTGGCGGAGACGTACTACGAAACCATCGCCGCAAGCGATTCCAAGGTCAATGCATGGCTGGCGCTGAGCCGCGAACGAGCGCTGGAGCAGGCGACGCGCATCGATGCGATGGCCGCCAAGGGAGAAACTCTACCCGTGCTGGCGGGCGTACCCATTGGTATTAAAGATATATTGACGATGCAGGGTGCGCCGGCGACGGCGGGATCGAAAATCCTGAAGGGATATCGTCCGCCGTATGATGCAACCGCCGTTGCGCGGCTGGAAGCTGCCGGTGCGGTGCTGTTGGGGAAGTTGAACTGCGATGAGTTTGCCATGGGTTCTTCGAATGAGAACTCGGCATATGGCGCGGTGCACAATCCGCGCGCGCTGGATCGCGTTCCTGGAGGATCGAGTGGCGGCTCGGCGGCGGCGGTGGCGGCGGATATGGCGGTGGCGACGCTGGGAACAGACACTGGCGGGTCGATCCGGCAGCCCGCATCCTTCTGCGGAGTGGTCGGCCTGTTGCCCACCTATGGGCGCGTTTCGCGCTATGGGCTGATTGCATTCGCCTCGTCGCTGGATCGCGTTGGGCCGTTCACGCACACAGTGGAAGATGCGGCCACGATGCTGGGAGTGCTGGCGGGACACGATCCGATGGACGCGACCAGCGCGACTGCGCCGGTGCCGGATTATGCCGCCGAGTTGAGCAAGCCGGTCGCGGGTCTTCGTGTCGGCCTGCCGTCTGAATATTTTGCCGAAGGGCTGGACCCGCAGGTGCGGAGCGCGATTGAAAAAACTGCGGATGCGTTGCGCGCCGCTGGATGCACGCTGCACAAAGTTTCTCTGCCGCATACGCAATACGCGATCGCCACGTATTACGTGATCGCCACCGCCGAAGCCAGCGCTAACCTGGCGCGCTTCGATGGCGTGCGTTACGGGTTGCGCGCGGAAAACGCATCTACGCTGAGCGCGATGTATCGAAAGACGCGCGATGAAGGATTTGGCCGAGAAGTAAAGCGGCGAATTCTGCTGGGCACCTATGTGCTAAGCGCGGGATATTACGACGCCTATTACCGCAAGGCGCAACAGGTCCGCACGCTGCTGACGCGCGATTTTTTGACGGCATTTAACCAGGTGGATGTGCTGCTGACTCCGACCGCGCCGACGCCGGCGTTCCGCCTGGGGGAAAAGACAGACGATCCGCTGGCCATGTACCTGGCGGACATTTACACAGTGACTGCAAACCTGGCGGGAATCTGCGGAATCTCTGTGCCATGCGGAAATTCGACGGATGGGCTGCCGATCGGCGCGCAGATTCTAGGAAAGCATTTCGACGAAGCCACGGTTTTGCGGGTAGCGAATGCGGTGGAGCGAGCGCAGGCGTAGGGAAACTCATCTCTTGAGAATGGACGAATGAGCGCCATCTATCCCAGGTCTCAGGAGCGAGACCTGGGGCACCCGCTGCGGTTAGAATGCTTTAATTTGGCAATGTTTGCTGGCCGGTGATGGTTACGGGTGCGGAGACTCCGGTGCCTTCCGACGGTTGACTGCCACCTACGAATACACGGTAGGTGCCGGGCGAAATGATTCGCTGGCCGTCGGGGCGGACGTGACTGAAGTTGCGCGCGCCCAGGGCGAAGCTGACGGAATGGGTGGCGCCGGGTTCGAGATGAATGCGAGTGAATCCGGCCAGAGCATTGATGGGCGCACCGTCGGAGCCGTCCCTGGCTTGCGGATAGGCGAGGTACAGCTCCACTACCTCGTCTCCGGCAACCTTCGAAGTATTTGTCACATCCGCGGTTACATTGATCGGTTGTCCAGCTTGTGCGCTACCGCTCGAGAGGTTGATGTTGTTGAACTTGAAGTGGGAATAGCTGAGTCCATAGCCGAAGCCGTAGAGCGGTTTGCCTTTGAAATACCGGTAGGTGCGGTTCGACATGGAGTAGTTTTCAAAGGACGGCAACTGAGCGGTCGACGCGTAGAAGGTGACGGGGAGTCTGCCCGCAGGATTGTTTTTTCCAAGCAACGTATTTGCGATCGCCTCGCCACCGCGAGCGCCTGGGTACCAGGCTTCGAGAATCGCGTTGGCATGTTGCGCGGACCAGTTGACGGCCAGCGCGGAACCATTCATCAACACAACGACCAGCGGTTTACCAGTGGAGGCGAGAGACTGTAACAATTTTTGTTGCACTTGCGGCAGATCGATGGAAGTGCGGTCGCCACCGGAGAATCCTGGAATGTCGATGGACATTTCCTCTCCTTCAAGATCCGGAGAAATCCCAACGACCGCCACGACAACGTCGGCTTGTTTTGCCAATTCCACCGCTTGCCCACGCAAAACATCCACAGGCGGCTTCCAATTGAGGGAAAGGCCAGCGCCAAAGAGACCTGTCTGGTGAGCATAGTCCAGACGGATGCTGTGGGGTTTGCTGTCGGAGAAGTGAACGGTAAATGGAACGGATTCGCGGCGACTTTTTCGCTCGGCCTTCCCTTGTGAAACATTTTTGCCATCGAGCCAGACCGTGTAGGTAGCCGTTTCTCCGCAGGGGTAGCAGCCTTGCAGCGCGACCTGAAACTGGTAATCGCCGGGGGCGGGCGCGGTAAAGACTCCGGTCCAGCGAGCAGAAAAGGCTTTGGCGGAGATTGATTTCGGCATGGGCGCCGCGGCGTTCCAGTCAGTATCGATATTCAGGGAAGTTGCCGATACAGCGCGGCCAGAAAAATCGGGGTTGGGAAAATACTGGACAGAGAGTCCTTCGGCTGAATTGGTCGCTGTTGGATGAAAGACATCGGGAGGGACGGGCAGGAAGTGCCCCTGCACGTAGGGCGATCCCTGGACGTCGAGAATATGGAAACGCTTCTGGGCCGCGAGTGCCTTGAATGCAGACAGCGGTGTTTCCGGATTGATGGAAGTCCCGTTGTAATTGCCTTCGAGCGAATCGATAGAAGAGGCATTGGGGCCGATGATGGCGATGGTTTTTACATCCGGGCGGAGCGGCAGGATGCCGTCATTCTTCAACAGCACCATCGACTCTTCGGCGGCGCGCAGATTCAGCTTCGCGTGCAGCGGAGAGTACACAATGGACTGGTCGAGCGAGCGGAACGGTTGATCCTGAGGCGGATCGAACAGGCCAAGCTGAAAGCGCGCGGTCATGAGCCGTTTGACGGCGGTGTCGATCTCGCTTTCCTGAATCAGGCCATTGTGCACGGCCTGCACCAGCGTCGCGTATTCCTCGCCGCAGCTTAAATCGGTGCCGGCGCGCACGGCATCCACAGATGCTTTTTCAACGCTGGGAGCGTACTTGTGGCCCTTGGCGATGTCGCCGATGGCGCCACAGTCGGAGACAACGTAGCCGTGGAAGCGCCAGTCGCCGCGAAGGGTTTTTTCAAGAAGCATTTTGCTGGCGCAGGCGGGCGCGCCATCGATCGCGTTGTAGGCGCACATGATGGATCCGGCGTGAGCGTCAACAATGGCGGCGCGAAATGCGGGAAGATACGTATCCTGCAAATCGTGCGGCGAGACGTTCACGTTGAAGCGGTGCCGTTCCGACTCAGGGCCGCTGTGGACATCAAAGTGCTTCGGAGTTGCGATGACGACCGGATGCGCCGGGTCGTTCCCCTGCAGGCCCTGGACGAACTGGATAGCCAGCCGCCCGGTGAGAAACGGGTCTTCGCCGTAGGTCTCCTGGCCGCGGCCCCAGCGGGGATCGCGAAAGATGTTGACGTTGGGCGACCAGAAATCAAGCCCAAAAAAAATGGAGTGGTTGTCTTGTTTCTGCGCGGAATTGAATTTACCGCGCGCCTCGGTGGCAATCACATTGCCTTCTTCGCGGATCAGCGGCGCGTCCCAGGTAGCGGCCATGCCGATGGCTTGCGGAAATACAGTGGCGTAGCCGGAGCGGGCAACACCGTGCAGAGATTCGCTCCACCAGTCGTACTCCGAGACGCCGAGGCGCGGAATGGCGGCCGCGTGGTTCTGCATCTGCGAGACTTTTTCGGCAAGCGTCATGCGGGAGACAAGATCGTCGACGCGCTGCTGCACCGGGAGAGATGGGTTCCTATAGGGCGAGTTTGATGGCGCGGCCTGACAAAATGAATTTTTGCCGGTCGCGATGACGCCGAGCGCAATTGCCAGGAGAACTGAATGACGCAGCTTCGCCCCGAAAAAGCTTGAATGACCAGACAGCAGCATAAATCTCCCCAAATGATTATTTTTAGCTCGTCATCCAGCTTATCGATTTGGGGCCAGAAGACAATCGTCGATTGAGAAGAATCGACGGCGCGCATTCCCAATGCCGGCAATGCGGGTGAAGGCGGGTCAAAGCTGAGCGCAACTGTTTTGCAAAGGGAAAAACAGACTGAAGACGGCGCCCGTGCCGGTTTTTTCTGAGGTAGTGCTCTTCACATGAATGCGGCCTCCATGCTTTTGAACAATCTCGGAACTGATCCACAGGCCAAGCCCGGTACCGGTCGATCCTTTGGTGGTGACAAAAGGTTCAAATATCCTGTCGCTGATTTCCGAGGGAATTCCGATTCCAGTATCCGCGATCGTAATTCGCACGCCCCAACCGAATCCGTTTTGATAATCGCTGGCATTGTGGGCGCGCACCAGCAGCCTTCCTCCGACACGCATCGCATCCAGCGCATTTCCTATGAGATTTGAAAAAACCTGGCGCAGTTCACCGGACATTCCAATGATGGGCGTGAGGCTGTCAAATTTCTTTTCGACCACAATTCCGGCCGCTGTCAACCGCGGATAGTAAAGGGCTAACGCCGAGTCGAGAATATCGGTCAATACAACCGGACCGGGGCGTGAGGGCTGGCGATAGAACTGCAGCGTATTGGTCGTGATTTCCGACACCCGCGCCAGTTCCCTCTCGGCTGACTCAAGATACCGTTTCATCTGCTCAGGGGAATCGCAGTCGCGCATGAGGTAGAGAAGGTTTGTGACCGCCTCAAGAGGATTATTGATTTCGTGGGCGATGCTGGAGGCCAACCTTCCGGCGATCGCCAGTTTTTCAGATTGCCGAAGCGCTTCTTCGGCTCGGCGATACTGTTTCATCTGGTCACGGATTTGATACTGGCGCCGTCTTGCCCGCAACGCGGTTTGAACGGTGCTGATCAGGGTCTCGGGGCGAATGGGCCGCTCCAGCAGCACAACATTCCCCAGAGGTTCTCTGACTTCACGGCGTTTCTGGGTAGATTTGCTGACTTCTCCGGCGGAGGTCAGGAGGATCAAGGGAAAGTCCGACCAAGGCGGTTGCTCTTCCCGTAAAGTTTGCAGGGTTTCAATCGAGGCCGAAGTGAGCAGCTCTTCAGTAAAGATGAGGCAATCATGCTTCATCGCCCCGGCGAGAGAAGCGGGAGAGTTGTCCGGCCATTCGATGCATTGAATCCCGGCCTTCCCGAGAACACCGCAAATCAGATGAGCGTCCTTCTGGAGGAAAGTCAGAACGCTGACGCATTGAGTGTTCTCCATCTCAATTTTTTGCAGTCGTTCCAAGAAACTCCAAATCTGTCGAGTTACCGATGAAGCGGGTATTTCCGGTCAAAATTCCCTCAAATTCTGTGAGGGGTGTACCGACTTCCAAGGCGCCGGCTGAAAGCCGCAGCTCGCGGATGGTACGTTCATGCGATCCGCTACGTTTCTTGAGCACGGAGATTGCCTGCTTCACCTGACCGGCGGCTTCAAAATAGCGGAACAAAAGCACGGTATCCGCGAGATAACTGACATCGACTCGATTCGACATTTGCGGTCCAACGAAACCGCTTTGGGCCAGAGTCAATATCGTAGCCACGCCGAGCTGGTTGAGATAGGACAGCAATTCATGCAATTGAAGCATGAGGAACTGCTCCCCGGGCATGGCATTGATAAAGCCGTTCAGGCTATCGATGACAATGACCCTGGCCAATTTCTGTTCCACGGCATCGCGCACCTCAGCCACAAACGCTCCAGCAGACATTTCCGCCGGATCCACCTGTTTGATGACGATGCGTCCAGCATCGATATGCGATTGCAAATCCATGCCCAGGCCGCAGGATCGCTTCAGCAGCGTCGCAGTGGTCTCATCGAAAGAAAAGATCGCGGCGTTTTCGCCACGTTCCGCGGCGGAAAAGGCATAGCGAATGGCAACGGCCGATTTACCGCAGCCTGCCGGACCCATCAGCAGGGTGCTGGTTCCTGAATCGATGCCTCCTCCCAATAAAAGGTCCAGTTCATCGATGCCACTGGATATGACCTTCGCGTCCAGGTTAGGCTTGTGCTCCGATGCAATTAACCTGGGATAGACTGCGAGGCCGCCAGTCTGGATACTGTAGTGGTGATACCCCTCGCGGAATTTGACGCCGCGCAGTTTCCGTACCTCGAGGCGACGGCGCTTGATTCCGAAATCGCGTTCCAGACTTTGCAACATGATGACGCCGTGGGCAATGCTCTGAAGCTGGAGATCATCTCCGTCCGCGGTGCGGTCATCCAGCAGCAGCACAGTGCAATTTCGACCCGCAAAGTGGCGTTTGAGTCCCAGAATCTGTCTGCGATACCGGAGCGGGTCGCGGGCCATCATACGCAGTTCTGAGAGAGAATCAAAGACGAGCCGAGAGGGCGCAACCTCATCGATTTTTCGCAGAATGGAATCCACTGTGTCGACAAGTTCGACATCAGCGGGATGAAAAACGGTGTATTGAGCCTCAGGAATGAGTTCCTCCACCAGGGGAGTCATTTCCAGAATGGATAACGGGTCAATATCCCATGTATGAGAACGCGCTACCTCTTCCAATTCATGCTTCGATTCCGAGAGGGTAACGTAAAATCCTTTTTCGCCGCGGCGGACACCCTCAAGCAAGAACTGCATGGCGAGGGTCGTTTTGCCGGTTCCGGGATCGCCGGTAATCAGGTATAAGTGGTTCGACGGCAGCCCGCCAAACAAAATGTCGTCCAATCCCTCAATTCCAGTTTGAATCTTTTCAGGCAATTTTGTTTTTTGTGCATCCGTCATGGTATTTCCAGGTTTGGTCGATAGAGTCAGGTTTGTGGGGGAGTAGCCGAAATGGCCCACCACTTGCGCAGGTATCGCAAGCGGTGAACGAAAAGAAGTTGGATGGGATTTTTTTTGTTCACGTTGTCTAGCAGACGTGAAATTCCAGGAGCCGGAGCTTGTGATGCCGAAACTGACCCATGCTCAATCTGAAATTTTTCAGATGCGCATGGGCATAATGATGTAGCGGTAGCGAGAGCCGTCGTCTTCCTTTGTATTGTCTATTTCCGGACGGACCTGGCCCGCGGTCTGGGCATCCTTGAATTCCAGGCGCACCTCACTGACATCTCCGACCGCCTTGAGAAAATCCACCATGTAGGTGGAATTGAAGCCGATCACCAACGTGTCCATGTTGTAGGGGGTTTCGATGGTGTCTTCGGATTCACCGGCCTCGGTGGACGAAGAGGAAATCTTGATCTCGTTTTGTTCGAGGCGCACTTTGACCGCGCCCGAACGTTCGTCGGCAAATTGCGCGACGCGTTGAATGGAAGAAAGCAGATCGGCGGTACGCACGATGACGAAACGATTATTTTCGCGCGGCAGGACCGCCTCATAGTTGGGAAACTGGCCAGTGAGTTTGCGCGACGTAAGAACCCGGTTGCCCACCTGGAAATAGAGAGTCTGTTCGTCATCAGAGAAGTCGATGAATTCTTCTTCTGTGTTGGCCAGCAGGGATTGCAGTTCGGCCAAAGCTTTGCGCGGAATGAGCAGCCGCTTTTCGCCGCTGACAGAGAGATTTTCGCCGGTTTTTTCGATGTGGGCCAACCGGTGTCCGTCTGTTGCCACCATCGTGAGGCTACCGGATTTGACCAACAGCAAGGCGCCGTTCAGCGTATAGCGGGATTCCTCATTGGCGACCGCGAAGATGGTTTTGCTGATCATAGCGCGCAGTGTCGCTGCCGGCAGGCGGATGGCTCCGGTTGCGGGAAACGGCGAAATCTGCGGGAAGTTGGCGCGCGCCATGCCGACCATCTTGGTATTCGAACGGCCCAAGCGAATCTGCACCCAGTGATTCTCCATCAGCTTGATGCCAATCTCGCCGTCCGGCAGCAGCTTGATGTAGTCGTACAACTTGCGCGCGGGGATGGTGCAGGCCCCGGGCTTTTTGACCTTGGCTTCACACGATGTGCGGATGCTCTGGTCGAGATCGGTCGCGGTGATGGTGAGGCGGTCCTGATCAGCCTCCAGCAGAAAGTTGGACAAAATGGGAATCGTCGTCTTGCGCTCGACGACACCCTGGGTCGCAGTCAATTCCCGCAGCAATTGCTGGCGGCTGACACTGATTTCCATCGCAGTACCTTCCATCGCTTTGTTGTCGGCCACTGTTTTCTCCGGCTGAACTTCCAGGCTTGGCATTCGGGGACCGTCTCTTTCTTCCTGACTTTGTACACCATGGAACATCAATGGGGAAAACGCGTCCGAAAACGTGTAAAAAAACCGCCTGAAAAAGCGAGGGGTTTGCCTTCATTGTAGAGACAAACTCCAATAAATGACTGGAAAATTGCTGCGGAAAAGCGGGTACAGGCAAGGAAAAGTCGAATTGAGGTTTAGTGAGGCCCTTCCGCCAGGCTTGCGGAAGGCAAGTGTTGGGATATTCACTCATTCAAACCAAAAGAAGGCTTACCCAGCGAGTAAAAATCATTCGGCGGAAAGTTCAGAGGCTGGAAGGGGGTATCAGCCGTTGGCATACTAAGTGAACAAAAAGAGACTACTAAAAAACATTTCGAACAGAATCTAAACCAGTCGTAGTAGTCGTTACCGGTGGAAATTTGTATAAGCGGGGAATAACCAAGAAGCATACCGGTGGGAGATATGTCCCGGTTTTCTAAAACCGGGATGTGGGAAAGGGGAAATCCGGAAAAAGGCCGGCGAAAGGTGGGGATGCAGGGAGATTTCGCGGCCCAATCTCCACGCTCTCCACAGAGATGCAAATTCCTGCTGTTCATTTCCCTTCGCAATTGTGCAAAGCCGGTTCCTGTCCAATAATGACCGACCTTCGACGACCACATTCAATCCACAACACACGTGTGGATCGAATTCTGGCCGGCGTTACAGCGGATGTGGACACGGGAGCTCGATTGGAAGTTCAATCCAACCGCTGCCTTGATCTGTCTAGCATCTAACAAACCGGTTCCAGGTGCGGCTGGCGCATCTGAGCGCATTTGAACGCTCCCAGTTCGCCGTCTGGACGCCCGGCAACTGGAAAACCAGGCAAACTATGAGCGAGTGCAATGCCCTTCATCTCGCTTTTGGGATGAGGGGCAAATGACGGGGTTGGGGCGGAAAATTTAATTACGGAGATTACTCCGTTTGCACACCCAGTTCTTTCGCCACCGTGCCGTCGGTGAGCATCTGGGCCGCCTGTTGCAGGGTGAGGCCGGGCGGAGTGAGTTTGTAATGGCTGTCGATTTCATCCTCCTGTTGGCTAACAAGACTCTTGAAAAAGAGAATGCGTCCGTTGATATGAATATGGGTTTCTGTAATCTCCCATTTTCCGGGTTCCACTTCGGTATGGATTACATGAAAAGTGCCACCCTGCTGGATTTTGCCGAGCAAGCCCCAGCCGAAATCAACCTCTCTAATTAGTTTTCCGCTGAACACCTTCAGCCGTTTCTGCTTCACATCCACGACCATGGTACCGGCCATGGCGGCGAACACCCGCGAAGCATACGTGGGCGGCTGAAAGGCCGGGTTGGGCTTGTAAGACAGCGTCACCTCGCCATTGGATTCGCCGGTCTGGGTCCAGATGAAACCGTCCGGCAGCATCTTCATCAGCGAGATCACCTGCTGATTGTCATGGTCGGAATTCTTCTTCTGCTTTGCGCGGACCGAAGGATCGTTTACGACGCTTTCCATTTTTGCCTGGTCAGCCTGCTTTTCCGCGCTGGTCAACGGACTGCCATTCAGCCGGATGGTTTTGGAAACAGTGCCCTCTTTCGTCTGGATGACCAACTTTACAAGATTTTTTTCCGGAGACCTATAGGAATCGACATACATCCAGTGTGAATGATCATTTCTGTTGGCCTCCAGCTCGTTATTCACGACCTGCTGCACGAGGTCTTTGGCAGAAGCAGACGGCTGTGTATCGGCGACGAGCTGGCCGGTTATAAAAAAATTCAGACAGCAGGCGATCGCCAGAAAAGGGAAAAAGCGTTTGGGGGTGGATGTGTTTCTTTGGGCAGACAAATTAATCCTCAATGTTTTCACTCGGTGTTTCTTTCACTCCTATTTAGGCTACCGTAGCTTTCGAGTCGGCGGTGGACCAGCCGGAGTACCAGTTCTCCCGCGTCGTTAAATTTTGGAACGATTTGCCGGGGCGGCGGCCCAGCAGGACCTGATAGAGTTCGATGTTCCCCAGGCGAAATGCATCCGCCGAACCGGCCATGTAGAGCAGCCAGATCCGATAGGTACGTTCGGAAACATAGTCGAGTACCGTGCGGGCGTTCTTCTGCAGATTTTCGACCCACAGCCGCAGCGTGCGGTCATAGTGGCTGCGAAGGTTCTCGACGTCGCGGATCTCAAAGCCAACTGCTTCGGCCAACTCGAGCACCTGGCCCAGCGGAACCAACTCTCCGTCGGGAAAGACATAGCGGTCAATAAAGGAATCTTTGGTTGGAGGAGAGGTTGCGGAACGCGCGATGCCGTGGTTCAGAAACACGCCGTCGGTGTCGAGCATACCCAGAGCGGCGGTGAAATACGCGCGCAGATTTTTGAGACCCACGTGTTCAAACATGCCGACGCTGGCAATTTTGTCAAAAGCTGAAGGCAGACCGGGGCGCGTGGGCATATCAGGCATTTTTCGGTAGTCGCGCAGCTCGACCATGCATTTGTCTTCCAGTTGAGCGTGCGAGATGCGACTGGCGGCGACCGACGCCTGTTCCTTGCTTAAAGTGATGCCGTAGGCGGCGGCGCCATACTGAGAAGCGGCATGGAGAACCAGGCTACCCCATCCGCAGCCGATGTCGAGGAAGCGATCGCCGCGACGCAGTCCCAGCTTGCGGCAGATGAGCTCCAGCTTGTTGGTTTGCGCGGATTCGAGGCTTTCGGAAGGATCGCGGAAGTAGGCGCAGGAGTATGCCAGCGTGGGCCCAAGCCAAGGCCGGTAAAAATCGATCGGCAGATCGTAGTGGTAGGAGATGGAAGCCTGGTCCCGCTTCATGGAGTGGCGGGGGCCGTGCCGTAACAGGCGGGCAAAATCTGCGGATCCATGCCAGATGGCGCGGAGTAGGGTGTGACGAGAACCAGCAGGCCGATCCAGAATGTAATGCATGACGGGAAAAACGGCGAACAGGTCGCCTTCGACATCCAGATCTCCATTGATAAAAGCCTCGCCGAGCGTTCGTTCCGTGGGGTCTTCCATCAACGCCCGCCAGGCGGCCGCGGTTTTGAACACCAGGGTGCATTCCGGCTTTTCATTTTGCGAAGAGGACCAGTGCCAGCCGTCCGCGCTGCGAACGGCGAACGAGGTTTGATGGAAATCGCTGAATAAATCGTTGAAAATTTTTGTTCGATACGCGTGATCCTGCAACATGACTGCTTCCCTTCCTGCATGAAGCCAGAAATCCCTTACGAAAGTGCAGAGGTACGTAAGTCACCAATTTCTATCATGTTAGGAGATGGAAGAAGGGTTTTCAGGTTGCCTGTAGGGAGATGGCGGGAATCGAGCAGTTTGAACTGGAGTGGAGAAACAGGTCTCTCGATTGCGCAGGGCGGGAAATGCGGCCTGCTTCACTCGGGATGACAGAATCGGCAAACTGCACCACGACCGAAAACGGCGTTCATTTATGGGCGTACTTCGTCCCCTCCCACACAAAAGGCGCGTAGGAAGGGGCACCCACTCAAAAAGAAAAAGCCCTCGTCCATGATGCAAGGACGAGGGCATGATGCGTTTAAAGATTTATCGCGTTAATAGCCGAGCGAGAAGTCGGCGCGGCAGCCATGATCGACCCAGATGCCGCGGCCATCAAAGCCCCAGGTGCTCCCTTGAATACAGGGAGAACCGCTCCGCTGTCGCGCGAGGCGAACGCCACGACGGGTATCCGCCGGACACCAGTTTCGCCTGCCATTGTCGGACGAACAGGTGATGATCCTGCCGCCCGGCCCGGGTCCTGGACCTGCGTCCGGATATGGTCCCCAGACGCCCAAGAAAAAGTCGGCGCGACAGCCGCGATCGACCCAGACGCCATGGCGGTTGAACCCCCAGGTAGAACCCTGGACGCAGGGCGAACCGCTGCGCTGATTTACCATCCTGACACCCTGGCGGGTATTCGCGGGACAAAAATGCCGCCTGCCATCGTCCGAGGCGCAGGTGAGCCGGCGGCCCTGTTGATAGGTGGTGCCGCTCTGGGCTCGCGAATTGGGACTTATACAAGCGAAAAAAAGGAGGATTGCTGTGAAAACAAATGCTTTGTGTTTGTTCATTAAGCCTCCGAGGATGCGTAGCAAATCATATTTCAGCGCCAATAAAAAGCACAAGAAGCAAATTTTTATTGACGGCGCGAAACCGGGTACAGGAATATGACCACAATGGTTCTTCGACTTGGATGTATCTTTCTCTGCCTTTTGTTGTTTGATATTTCTGCCGTGGCTCGATCCGAACAGCCCTGGACCGAGGTGCGCAGTCCGCACTTTCGCGTGCTGACCAACGGCGACGCCGGGGATGCGCGTCGCGTGGCCCAGGGTTTCGAACAGATGCGGTATGTCTTCGTGACGCAGTTTCCGACCTTCCGGGTTGACTCGGGTGCGCCGTTGACGATCTTTGCGGTGCGGGATCAGAGAACGGAGAAGCTGCTGGAACCGGGGATATGGAAACAGAAGGGAGAGGTCAAGCCGGACGGGCTTTTCAAGCACCGGTGGGATAAGCAATATGCGCTGGTCCGACTGGATATCAATGAGGTGTGGGCCCCGATTGTGGCGTACCACGAGTACACGCATTCGATCCTGGCGCTGAATTCGCATTGGCTTCCGATATGGCTGAACGAAGGCATGGCCGAGTTCTATGGCTATACGCGTTTCGAGGGACACAAGATTATCCTGGGCGCTCCGACGATCCGGACTGCCGCTCTGATGGGGACGCCAGTTCCGATTCGCGAGCTGATCGGCGAGAAGAATCCACTGTCGGATGGGGGAGACCCGAAGAAGACGGAGATGTTCTATGCCGAATCCTGGGCGCTGGTGCATTACATGATGTTTGGCGAGGGGATGGAGGGCGGACGGAAGCTCGACCGTTTCTTTGCAATGATGCAGGATGGGACGGACCAGAGCAAGGCGTTCGAGCAGATCTTCGGCAGCCCGGAGGCGATGGACAAGCGGTTTGACCAGTACATGCGGAACCTGGCGTTCCATGCCGCGGTGTTGCCGAATCCGCCGGAGATAAAAGACAAGGAGTTTGTCACGCGGAAGCTGTCCATAGCCGAGACGGATGCGGAGCTGGCTGGGTATCACATGGCGAATCGCGATGTGACGGATGCGGGTCCGCTGGTGGCGGCGGCACTGAAGGACGACCCGAAGCTGGGACTGGCGCACGAGAACGAGGGATTTCTGCTGTTTGAGCAGGGCAAGGACGCCGAGGCGCTGGCCGAGTTTTCGCAGGCCTACACGCTCGATCCGAAACTCTATCTCTCGCTGTTCGCGAAGACCATGATGTCGCCGCTGGCGCAGTCGAATACGGCGGCCGATGAGGCGGCGCTGCACGATGCGCTGCTAGAGGTCGCGGATCTGAATCCGCAGTTTGCGCCGGCATATGTGCAAATGGCCAGGCTTGCAGTGCGCCAGGGCGATCTGAAACGCGCGTTGGGGCTTTCCCGCCGCGCCGAAGAGCTGGAGCCGTCGCGGGCCGGATATCACCTGCTAACGGGACAGATTCTGCTGCGGATGGGAAAAGATGTCGAGGCGGCGGGGGATGCCGAGTATGTGGCCAGGCTCTGGTTCGGGCCGGATCACGATGAAGCGGTGGAGTTATGGAACAGCGTCCCGGCCAAGCAGCGGCCGACGGGAGCGACGCTCGCATATGAGGCGCCCAACGGGACAAAGACAGTGACGGGCGTGGTGGAGTCGGTGAATTGCGGGACGGCCGCAGGCAACACGGTGGTGCTGCGAGATGGAGGCAAGCTGCTCACCTTCCGCCTGACGGACAGGCATATGGCCGGGATGCCGGACACGTACTGGTATGGATCGGACCACTTCGCTCTTTGTCATCACCTGACGGGCGAGCCGGCTCTGCTGCGCTACCGGCCAGATGCGGGTACAGCCGTTGGCGGGGAGATGGTGGAGATCGAGATGCGGGACCCGCTGCCGACTGCCGCGAGCGACAAAAAAGCGGACACACAACTGGCGGCGAAACCGTGAGCGATCCGAAGGGTGGGGCGCATCCTACAATCGGAATGCATCCTACGGAAACGATGGCCGAGAGACCGTTGCGAAAATTTCGATGGTGGCATGGGCTGGCATTTTATGCGGGCGTGCAGTTGGCGCAACTGGGCCTTCGATCGGTCGCGGCCCGATGTCGCGCTGAAAAACGTCGTGGGTCCGGCACGAGTGCGGATGACCGTGAGACGTACCGAGAGATGCGGCTGCCGGTGTTTGCTCCGCCGGGATGGGCATATCCGGTGGCGTGGAGCATCAACAGCGTCTCTCTGATCGCAGGCGGTTTGTATGTGCTGAACCTTCCCACAGAGACGGAGGGGCGGGCGGAGTTTCTGCGCTGGCAGGCGGCGGCGTGGGGATTGTTCGCGCTGTTCGATACCGCTTATTTTGAACTGGACTCACCGATCAACGCGGCATTGGTGACATTCGCCTATAGCGGCGCAACGGTAGCCTCACTGTCGGCCGCGCAGGGTGGCATCGAAGACAGGATGCAGAGCCGGTGCGCAGCATTGTCGCTGGCCACGACGCTGGCCTGGCTGGTGCTGGCGAATCCTGTGGCGGTGGCGCAGGCGGCGTGGAACCACGATCCGTTCTGGAATGCGGGGCCATTTGTCGAACCACCGAAGGAATGGGCGAAGAAGGAGTAGCTTTCCATCGCTCGCGGTGCTGGTTCAGAATGAGTCGTTACTTCCCCACTCAAGCCAACCCATTCGACTCGCTTCACTCGCTCAGGATGGGCTTGACTGGGGCACCCACATTTGTTCCTGGCTCAATTTGCTAGGCTCGACGTAGCTTCTTCCATCTGCGAGGCTACCGACCGTCGAGACTCCGCTCCAATTCGAACGACCGCGAATGCGGCGGCTGGCGCTGCTTCCGCTGATCGCGGCCACGTATTTCATGGTCTCTGGCGGCCCATATGGCTTGGAAGACATTGTCGGCCAGGCCGGGTACGCGAGGGGGCTGCTGTTACTGTGCATTGTTCCTGTTCTGTGGAGTTTGCCGACTGCACTGATGATCGGTGAACTCTCGAGCGCACTGCCGGAGGAGGGCGGCTTCTACATCTGGGTGTCGCGCGCTTTGGGGCGGTTCTGGGGATTTCAGGAGGCGTGGCTGTCGCTGGCCGCCAGCGTCTTCGATATGGCAATTTATCCGGCATTGGCGGTTGCGTATCTCACGCAGCTGGACCCGATGCTGGCGAATGGACATCGCGGCGTGATTCTGGCATTGGCGATCGTCGTGATCTGCGTGGTGTGGAACCTGCGGGGAGCGTATTCCGTCGGCCAGGGATCGCTGTGGATGCTGGCGTTGTTCCTGCTGCCGTTTCTGGGGATCGTGGTCTGCGGGCTGTGGCAGATCGGGTTCAAGACGGGCGCGCATTCATTTTCTTTGACGCCGCTGGCGCAGCCAATGCATGGCAGCCTGGTGACGGCGCTGCTGTTTGTGCTGTGGAACTATATGGGGTGGGACAACGCCTCGACGATTGCGGGCGAGGTGGAAAATCCGCAGAAAAATTACATCCGCGCCATGCTGGGCGCAGTCGCGCTGGTGACGTTCAGTTACGTGCTGCCGATTGCGGTGGTGGCGCTGACCGGAATTCCGTCGTCCACGTTTGTTACCGGGTCGTGGGTTGCGACCGCACGCACGCTGGCGGCCGGAGTTTTCGGGGCGCGCGCGGCCTCGTGGCTGGCGCTGGCTGTGATCGCCGGAGGCGCATTGACGGCGATGGCGATGTTCAACGCATTGACGCTTTCCTATGCTCGCGTTCCGGCGGCAATGGCCGACGATGGATTGTTGCCCGCCGCACTGGGTCGGCGGATGAAAAACGGCGTGCCCTGGATTTCGGTGCTGGCCTGTGCGGCGGGATGGGCGCTGGCGCTGAATTTCAAACTGGACCGGCTGCTGGAGCTCGACATCTCGCTGTATGGAGTGGCGCTGATTCTGGAATTTATCGCGCTCGCGGTTCTGCGGTGGCGCGAACCGAGTCTGGCGCGGCCCTTTCGCGTGCCGGGAGGAATTTTGGCGGCGATTGGATTGGGCGTCGCACCGACTTTGCTGGTTTTCTTTACCATCTGGGCGGCGCGTGGGGATCGCCTGACAACGCATATGCCGGCCGTCGTTCTGGGTGCGATGATTGCGCTGGCCGGACTTCTGCTGTATCCCTTGACGCTTGTTCGCGGGCGGAAGGCCATGCCGGACGTATCGGCATGAGTTGTTGCACATGAAAAAACAGCTATCAAGAATGCGCCCCTTGCTGAACTGTCCAAGCCTCGCACCTCAATAAAAATTTTTGATGGAGACAAGTTTACCGGGCCACTGGGAATGCAGCCACGATGTCTCGTGCGGTGGTGCTCGGGACCCAAATTGGCCCTGGGCGATGTATCTTCACCACCGCTGGTGCAGTTTCAAAAAGAATTTTTTTTGCGCTTTAAACCTACTGCCCTAGGCTGTGGGAATGTGCTACCATCGGCTTCGCTAACGACATCCGGGCAACTTGTTTTCGCAGGTGTTTTACCTCCCCTGGCGGTCGCTGGACGGATGCAGCGGCAAGTTTCAGGAGCAAAAGATTTTTGATACGATCTTTGGATTCCGAGTCCGCAGGATAAAAGAATCTATTTGTTTTTCTGGCCAGGAAGCGCGTTCTGTGGTGTGACATTTCCATCGCCATTTGTACAAACGCGCTCGCAACGTTGAAAGTGAAAAATAGAATGTCATTTCCCGCTACAGCCTCTTCGACCATCAATCCCTGGCTTCGCATTTTGACCGCGCTTGAGAAGAAGATCAATCATCAGTCGTTCGACACATGGTTCAAACCGACGCGCTTTAGCCGCATTGATGGCCGAGTGCTGGTGGTGAGCGTTCCCACGCGCGAATTTGAGCACATCGGCGAACGATACAACGATCTGATTCTGGAAGCGGTCGATCAACTGGGCGTGGAAGTGGACGATGTGCTGTTTGAGGCGGTGCAGCAGGAAGCGCCCCCGCCGCGGGTGCGGCATGACGGCGGGTTTGCTCCGCAACCGGCGCGCACGGGCACCCCGGCACGTGGACGGCTTCAAGGGAACCATCCCGGAGGCGCGCCGCAGCAGTCGCGCTTCGACTGGGACACGGCAGCGCAACTGAATCCCCGCTATACCTTCGACGCGTTCGTGATCGGCAATGGCAACCAGTTTGCGCGGGCCGCGGCGGAGGCGGTCGCAGAGCGTCCTTCAAAGGCCTACAATCCGCTGTTTCTGTACGGCTCGGTCGGTAACGGCAAGACCCATCTGATGCAGGCGATTGGGCATGAGGTGAAACGGCACCAGCCGCAGGCGTCCATCTGCTATGTCTCGAGCGAGAAGTTCACCAATGAGATGATCAACTCGCTGCGCTACGATCGCATGTCGAGCTTTCGCGATAAATATCGTTCGGTCGATGTGCTGCTGATCGACGACATTCAGTTTCTTGCGCATAAGGAGCGCATCCAGGAAGAGTTTTTCCACACCTTCAACGCGCTGCATGAAAGCATCAAGCAGATTGTGATCGCCAGCGACCGGCCGCCGAAAGAACTGGCGGAGATTGAAGACCGGTTACGCAATCGTTTCGAGTGGGGGCTGATTGCCGATATTCAACCGCCTGATCTCGAAACGAAAGCCGCGATTCTGCTGAAAAAGGCGGAGAGCGAGCACGTCACCCTTCCGGTGGATGTGGCGCTATTTATTGCCTCCAACATCCGCACCAATGTGCGCGAACTGGAAGGCGCGTTGACCCGTCTGCTTGCGTGGTGCAGCCTGCACGGTGTGGAGATTACGCTGGCGGTTGCGCAGCAGTGCCTGAAGCAGTTTATCGATACGCAGGTGCGCAAGGTGACGATCGAAGTGATCCAGCGCGCAGTATCGGAGCAGTTCGGGATGAGGATCGCCGAGTTGAAGCAGAAGAACAACTCGCGCGCGATTGTGGTTCCGCGGCAGATTGCGATGTACCTGGCGAAACAATTGACCGAGGCTTCCCTGCCGGAGATCGGTCGCCACTTCGGCGACAAACATCACACCACGGTGATGCACTCGATCGCCAAGATCGACGAATTGCGACACAGCGATACGGACCTGAATCGCATGATCAACAACCTGATGGAGCAGCTGAACAAGTAGCGCTACTCGAAGTTCCCACATCTCAAGATCGAGATGCGGGGCGCCCAGACATACTTCTTCCCCACATTAGAGCAGTTTTCCTGTTGCTATAGATCGCAATCATCATCAGAAGTGCCGTTTTCCTTAAGGAAAAACGGCGTGGATACCTTCGCTTCGATATACACCTACAGGAAAACTGCTCTAATCTGCTAATTTATTCCTTCTCGCTACAATCGATGCATGGCAAAACTTTCGAGAAGGAATTTCATTTCCACTGGAGCAGCGGCCGTGGCGACAGCCGCTGCCATCGGTGCAACGCCATCCGCCTCTGCCTCTGCGAGCAAGTCGCGCTATCGGCGAATTCTTCTGGCTCCGCAGAGCGACCTAGCTATCCGGACCGCGTCTGCCGAGCTGGCGCAGGCGACCGGAGCGAGCGTGACCGAATGGGGCCGCACCGGAAAAATTGAGAGTGGCGACATCGTTCTGGCGTTGAGCGGAGACGCACACGTTTTTCCGGGAGCGGCGGCGCGGTTGGGGCTGATATCCGACAAAAAAGAATGGGAGTTGGTTGTCCCTGCGGACGGCGGCCTGGTCATCGCCGGAAGCACGCCACGAAACGTCTGCAAGGCGGCGCTCAGTTGGATTGCCGATCCGGCACGTGAAACGGACCGGCTCTCAACATATGTGTTCACGGAGCGTTTCACGATGTGGGACAACTCCATGAACCAGATGTTCCGGTTTTCTAAAGGCTTTGACCGGCAGAGCCAGATACGTGAGATCGCGCGCCTGGGACACACCGGGGCGGAGGTCAACCGATACGCCGATCCCGGCGGATACCATGTGCGGCACAGGAAATATATCGACGATTCGTATGCATGGTATTGCAGTTATGCGCCAGCGCTGGATGCTTTTGTGGAGAGCTCGCTGACCAAGGGGACATATCTTCCGGAAGAACTGGCGAACAATCTCGCGGACCTGCGCGAAGCGGCCGCGTTGGCACGCAATTATGGACTGAAGCCGGGATTCGTCTGCTACGAGCCGCGATGTGTCTCGGACAAGATTTTCGATAAATGTCCCTGGCTGCGAGGTTCCCGCACCGACCATCCGGGACGTAGCATGCAACCTCGGTATTCGCTGGATATCGCCCATCCCAGAGTGCTGGAACATTACGCGGAGATGACGACGAACCTGATGCGGCAGGTGCCGGACCTACGATATTTTGTGTTCTGGGTTCAGGACAGCGGTTCGGGCATCCCGTTTGCACGGAACCTGTATGCCGGGCCGAATGGATCGTTTCTTGCGCGGTCCAAAACAATGGAGGGAATGGTCGCGAACTTCAGCGGCACAATTCTCCAAGCCGGACGCAAGATCAATCCGGAATTTGAAGTCGTCATGGAGATTAGCGGCGAATACACCGAGGAGGAATTCAACAGTATTTTGCCGAATGTACCGAAAGGCGTGACATTTTCGCATCCCGCCGGAGGCACTTTGATGTTGACGACCCCTGTCGCGAGTACTAAAGCGACTATCCAGAAGGACGAGAAGGTGGGGATCGACCCCTATCTGAATATGGTGGTATCGGCGGGCTTCGATGCGGAGCCGGTCATTGGCGTTCCAACACCGGGCTTATTGGTTAAAAAATTTCAGGAAATCAGTGCTCTGGGGCCGCGGCGACTGTTTACCAACGGCGGATTGTTTCCGCCGTCACAATGCCCATTCAACATCAATCAGGAAGTTTACGCGGAATCGATCCGCGGCAGTCTTTCCGACCCGGATGAATTTATGCAGGCGACGGCGGAACGCTGGTGCGAGGGCGATCTTGCCTCAGCCAGCCTCCTGGTCGAGGCGTGGAAGACAGGCGATGAAGCAATGGCTGCATGGCCGCGGGTGAACTGGTACACGACGGGTATCGGAGGACCGACGCAAGGCCGGTGGATCACAAGGCCCCTGGTTCCCGATATCACCCGTCTAAGCGAGCATGAACGCTCTGCCTGGGAACGCGAGCTGTTCCCGTTGCCCAGCGACATTGCCCGGTTGAATATCGCGTTCGAAGCTGGTATCCGCTATTTTGATGACGATGAGCTGGTACGGTGTGTGCGGAGGTTTGATGAACTGATGTTTCCGCGCCTGGAAAACACGCTGGATATCCTGAAGCGAGCTCTAGCCGCAGGAAAGAAGCAGGTGATCGAGGATCAGTTGGACCGCTATCGCGGAGTTCTGTTGCTGTTCCGCACGGAACGCAATGTGTTTGAAGCGCAGTCTGCTATCAACAATTGGCTCCTGAAGAAAGGCGATCCGGCAGTGGAGAGGAAACGCCTGGATGCCGCCATACAAGCAGAGACGGAAAACACCCGGGAATGGGTACAGGCATTGACGACCAGCAAAACGAACTGGTTTCATCTTGCGGCGCAGGAAGAGACACCATTCATCTTCAAGACTCCTGTCGAGGACCTGACGCTGAAGCTGGAAGCGATGCAGGCGCATCGCAACGACGATCCGGGCCCCTATTTGGAGCAGCTTATTGAGCCGAAGCCAACCATGCTGTATGGGGATGTGCATTGATAAAGTTTTGATGGTTCGACGCCGGTGGCATTTGGTGCGAGGATATTTTTTTTATCCTACTCATTCACTCAGGCCTCTAGAACCACACTAAGGAAATTGCACAGATGTCGAGCAACCGGCGGGCATCTCACAAAGGAGAGATGACAAAGGTTAGCCAAGCATTTGCCATTGTGCTGGTCGTCTGCGCCGCAATAACATTGACGGCGGTGCTGTACCTGCATCATGCGCTTCGGAACCCGGATCGTTTTATCCCGCAGATCACCGCCTCTTTTGAGAAGAGCACCGGCAAGCAGCTCGAGATCAAGCATCTGGAAGTGCATCTTTTTCCGCCGCTGACGGTACGGGCTTACGGGGTGGAGATCAAAAATCCCAAGCCGTTTCCGGGAGGCGACCTGCTGAATATCCCCAGCCTCGACGCGGCCATCAATGTCGGATCGTTGATCGGTGGCCGAGTCAGGATTCGATCTTTGGTGCTGTACAGCCCGACGGCAAATGTGATCTCCGACCCGGACGGTCTATGGAACTTTCAGAATCCGGGGCAACAGAACCAGTACGGTAGCGAAGCGGTGCGGTTTTCGATGCGATCGATTTCGAAACTCCAAATCCACAATGGAGTTTTCCTGGGCTCGGTGCTGATCGAGCCTAACGACAAGCCGGGTCCGGTTCTGCTGGAATTGCGAAACATTTCGACCGGCATTCAGGAAGTCAACTTCGACCAGTTCGAGAACTCCCCCGACTCGGCACAAGTTATCGGAAAACTGACGGCGGAACGGGCAAGGTTTGGCGCGGTCCATATGCGCGATCTGGATTCGGAACTCGAGATCACGCCGACGCAAATGACCTTCAAAAATCTCCATGCGAAAACATATCGCGGGAATGCGAATGGAAATTTTTCATTCAATTACGCGGGAAAAGCGACAAAATTCGAGACAAATTTGAAAGTGAGCGGGGTTGGAATGGACTATTTGCTCCGCGAATTTGAAAGCGGTAGTCCGAGAATTTCCGGTATGATGCAGGCGCAGTTGAGCCTGGGTGGAAACATTGTGCACACAACGAACCCGCTCGAGGATCTATCCGGCGGTGGAACATTCGCGGTCCACAAAGGCCAGTTTCCGGGTATCGCCAAAGGCAAGAAAATGGCGGAAATGAAACGGTTCCGCAACAGCAGCGCCGCCGCTCTGCCGGTCTCCGCCTTTTCCAGCTTCGCGGGAGATATGGAACTGAAGAACCGGCATATTTACAGCCGTCATATCGCCATCGACTTCTACGGGATCGATGTGGAAGGCGCGGGCAATCTGAACGAAATGAATGGCGGCATGGACTATGCCGGCAACGCCGTGATCCAGAAAAAGCAGGGATTTTTCACCAGTATGTATGCTCGGATGTTTAAGGGAGCGGATGAGAAAAACGGGCGGCTGGTGTTTCCGATCCGCGTCTCCGGGACGGCGCAGCAGCCGAAATTTTCTGTCGCCGATTGAGAATCCCCTCTTCCAGTGCCAGAGATTTGTCGAACGTTATAGACTAGCTGGCAATGTTTCCTAAGGTCCGCAATCGTTCATTCCGCGCAAGTGTGTTGTTGGCGTTTTTATTGATCCCGCTCGGCAGTTCATTGCGCGGAATGGCGCAGAGTTCCCGATCGCAGAAGCAGAAGGTGATCCTCGATACCGATATTGGCGGGGACATTGACGATGCTTTTGCACTGGCTCTGATACTGACCAGTCCGGAAATAAATTTGATGGGTGTCACAACCGCATGGGGCGATACCGAATTGCGGGCCCGGCTTGCGGCGAGAATGTTGTGCGAGACGGGAAAATCGTCCATTCCCGTGTTCGCCGGCGTGCCGACCAAACAAAACACCACCTTGACTCAGGCGGCGTGGGCTCGGCGATTTCCCGCATCCCGGATTTCCAAGCAGGATGCGATTGCATGGATGGCCCGCACGATCCGGAAGAATCCTGGTCAAATTACGCTGATTGCGATTGGCCCGCTGAGTAACGTGGGCGCCTTGATTGAGCGCGATCCGGCGGCTTTTCACATGTTGAAGCGAGTGGTCTTAATGGGAGGCTCGATCCGGCGGGATTATCACGATCTGGAAAATGTACCGAGCCGAGGTCCAGCACGGGAATACAACATCGTCACCGACGTTCCATCGGCGCAAAAGCTGTTTACGTCCGGGGTGCCGATAACCATGCTACCGCTGGACTCGACACTATTGTTGAGGATGGATGACGGGCAGCAGCAAATTGTATTCAAGCGGAACACTCCACTGACGGATGCTTTGGCGCATCTCACGTCGCAGTGGGGCGCAAAAAGGACGTCTCGGATACCGACGTTGTTCGATGTCATGGCGGTGGAGGAGGCAATTGACGGGAAACTGTGCCCGTTACAGCCGATGCATATCCGAGTGGACGATGGAGGATACACGCGCGTGGAGACGGGCGCGCCAAATGCGTTTGTGTGCCTGAATTCCGATCCGAATACTTTCTTTCAATTTCTGATTCCGAGGCTAACTCAGCAGTCGTTGAGACCTGCGAACGGTGAAACTTGTTCGTCCAATTCATCGGGCGAGTAGAGCGGTTCTCCTGATGCTATAGATTGCCAATATTCTTTTCGTGCAGCCTTTCTTTGAGGAAAGGCTGCGTATAGTTGATCCTCCCTATATCACCTTCAGGAGAACCGCTCTAGCGGTCCGATTCGATAACCGTTCCGGACTCATTCCCGGCCGGAAATTTCCTCTCCGGTCCGGCATTCCAGGAAATGCGATATCGCCGACTCGGATGGACAATACGAATTTTGATTTCGTTCAATCGATGCCGAAGCTGTGCTGCATCTGCTCGAGCGATATCCCCTTGGTTTCCGGGTAATACTTCAGGATCAGGAAGACATCGAGGACCATCATCGCAGCGAAAAAGATAAATGGATACGCTCCCGAAGAAGTGGCCATGATGGGAAATATGAGGGAGATGATGGCGTTGGTGATCCAGTGAGAAGAGCTGCCCAGCGCCTGGCCTTTGGATCGGACTCGTGTCGGAAAGACTTCGCTGATATACACCCAGACCACCGCGCCCTGGGAGATGGCGAAGCAGGCGATATAGGCCATCAGCAGCCACACCAGCCAGTGCAGATGCTGGTGAGTCATAAAGACGTAAGAGACTGCCGCGAGACATACGATCAAGCCGGTGGTGCCGACCAAAAGCAGTTTTTTGCGCCCAAACCGATCGATAACTGCCATTGCCAGCAAGGTAGCGACAAGGTTTGTAGCTCCAACGGCGACGGCCTGAAGCGCGCCTGAAACTTTGGTGGCCCCGGCGAGCGCAAAGATGTCGTTGAGGTAATAAAGAATTGCGTTGATGCCGGAGAGCTGGCAGAACATTCCGACCGTAATGGCCAGGAAGATGGGAAGGCGGTATTGCCGGGAGAACAATGGGTCGGTCGAATGACGCTCAAGATGAATGGAAGCGACGATTTCATCCAGCTCATTTTGCGGGTGCGGGATGCCGGTAAGGCGAAGTACATCTAACGCTTCATCGAGCTTGGCCTGCATGGCCAGCCAACGGGGACTACGTGGAATTCCAAAGAGTGCAATCAGGAAGAGGGCTGCCGGTATTCCGGAGACACCGAGCTGCCAGCGCCACTCCGTCGCGCCGAGATGCATCATGTCGATCAAAACGTTCGACATATAGGCCAGCAAAATGCCGACGACAATATTGACCTGAAAAAATCCGACCAGGCGCCCGCGCCACTCTGTTGGAGCGATCTCGGCGATATACATCGGTCCCAGGACGGAAGAACCGCCGATGCCCAGGCCGCCAATAAAGCGGAAGAAGATGAGAGCGGGCCAGTTCCAGGCCAGCGCGCATCCCAGGGCGGAGATGACATAAAAGATGGCCATGACGCGAAGGCTGTCGCGGCGGCCAAATTTTTGCCCAGGAATGCCGGCGGTCATGGCTCCGACAACGGTGCCGACGAGAGCGCTGGAGACGGTGATTCCGAGCAGCGCGGGGGAGAGATGATACGTATTTGTCAGAGCATTTGTGGCGCCGGAGATCACCGCAGTATCGAAGCCAAAGAGCAGGCCGCCAAGCGCGGCTACCACCGTACTCTTGATTACGTGAGAATTAATGGTCATTAGGTTCCCTGGTTTGTGCCTGGAGCGCGATTCGCCGCAAAGCCGGCAAGATATGCCCAATCCGTGCCGGTGGAGCATCGGGTTGACCGAGCGAAAAGTAAAGCTCTCGATATAACGAATATAGTTCGTCGTAAATCGCGCTTTCGCGTTCGTCCGGCATCTGCACTCTGTGCGCCGGACACAGCGCGTCCTGCGCTTCGGGGACGGATGCAAAATCGCCGCAGGCGATAAATGCGAAGATCGCCGAGCCGAGGCTGGTAGCATCGCCGGTTGGCACAAGAACAAGCTTTTTGAGTGCGTTGGCGTAGATGCGATTCAGAACATCATTCTTCTGCGGGATGCCGCCGCCGTTGATGATGCGGTTCACGGGAGCGCCGCGTTCTTCCATGCGCTCAAGGATGATTCGCGTGTGCAGGGCCGTTCCTTCAATGGCCGCGAACAGCTCATCCTGAGCCGTGTGCAGGACGTTCCAGCCCAGAGTCACTCCGCCAAGATTGGGATTGACGAGAACAGTACGATCTCCGTTGTCCCACGTCATGCGCAGCAGGCCGGTTTGGCCGGCGCGATAGGATTCCAAGCCGCGCGTTAGATCAGCGACCGAAGAGCCAGCTCTGCGGGCAATTCCGTCGAAGAGATCGCCGACGGCGGAGAGTCCAGCTTCGATACCGGTGTATCCGGGCAGAACGGAGCCGGGGACAACGCCACAAACCCCAGGCACCAACGTATTGGCTTCGCTGACGCCGATGATGCAGGTGGAGGTGCCGATGACGTTGACTACGTCGCCGAGACGGATATTCGCGGCGATAGCGTCCCAGTGCGCGTCGAGCGCGCCGACGGAGACAGGAATACCCGCCTTGAGGCCAAGCTGTGCCGCCCAAGTCTCGCTGAGCGTACCCGCGATATGGTTCGATGTCTCATAGCGTCCAGAGAGTTTTTGCCGGATGCCAATGAAGAGAGGATCGACGGAGGCGAGAAATTCCTCGGACGGAAGGCCGCCCCATTTTGAATTCCACATCCACTTGTGACCCATGGCGCAGATGCTGCGGGGCACCTCCTCCGCGGAGGTGATGCCGCAGAGGGTGGCCGTCACCATGTCGCAGTTTTCAAGAGCGGTAACGAATCGATTCCGCTTATCAGGATTGTTTCGCAGCCAATGCAGCAACTTCGAAAAACCCCACTCGGAAGAATACGTGCCGCCGCACCACTGGATGGCTTCAAGGGATTGAGCGTGGGCGGCTGCGGTGATCTCCTGCGCCTCCCGCCACGATCGGTGATCGCACCAGAGGTAGTAGTCGTCGAGCGGCTGCAAATTTTCACCGACGGGAATGACGCTGGAGCCGGTGGTATCAACGGCAAATGCCTTGACGGTGTCGCCACGCACGTTGCTCGCTTTCAGCGCCTTCTGCGTGGCGCTGGCCAGAGCCTTCATCTGGGCGTCGTGGCTCTGGGTGGCGAAGTTGGGATCCTGAGCGGAGCGGTTCAGCGGATATTCTGCAATGCCCGATCCCAGGCGGCCTTTATGTTTATCAAACAGCGATACGCGCACGCTCAGCGTGCCAAAGTCAGCGCCTGCGACAACACTCACAAAGGGACTCCTTCAGTAAAACCGCCCGCATGCATCTGGACTAGTTAAAGCTGATTGTGCCACAGAGATGAACTTGCACGCCCAGGGCATTAAACATCGCGGCTTTTACAGCTAATGCCCTGGCGGCTGTCTTCGCATCCGGAGCATAGGCGATATTGATGTGGTTGGCGCGGTGGCGGGCCATGAAGGAGTCGCGGGAGATGCCGTCAAAAGTGGCGCTGACCATCGGCCACTGGCTGGTGGTTTGATTCCAGCGGCGCATGGTTTCTTCCCGCGGCAATTCCACCACGGAACCGAGCCCCATATCGACGTGCAAGGCATTCCCTTCGACGAATACGCGGCTCCAGACGATTTTTCCGGGCTTGCCGATTCCCTTTAAAGTGCCGCCACCCAGCGGGAAATACATGGGCGGCTGCCGTTCGCTGGAGGCGCCCCGATAGCCATCGACAAAATGGCTGGCGGGGGCCGCACCGGAAATCTGAAGCACCCAGACAAAGCCGGCGACATCGCCGTTTTTATAGTATTGACCCCAACGCAGATCATGCAGCGTGGTGGAAGGATCGAGTCCGATCTCCGTCCAGCAGCGATCGGTCACGAGGGCATCGAGGCCAGCGCATTCATCGACTTCATTGAAATGAGGCAGCGCCTTGCCCGCGTAGAGTTCCTGTTGGGACCGTTCCCGGTAGACGGGGGGGCGGTCAGGATTGTTCAGCAAGCCTTCTACGAGATCCGACGCGGGAACCATGTCTTTCAGGCCCTGCTGGTATTGAATGCCGATGGCGTCGCAACCGAACTCATCCGCAATGCGGACAGCGGCGATATACATTTTGCATTGCGCGAGAATCTGGGCATTTGTGAGTTCTGACGCTTCGTCTTTGCCGGTGAGAAAGCGAACTCCTTTGGCGTTCAGCCACTCGCGTACTTTATCGGCTTCGTCGTCGGAAACGGTACGCATCTTCGCCACCAGGGCGGACTGGCTGAGCCGTTCCTTGAATACGCCGGTGGAATTCAGAAGTTCGTCGTCGATGATGGCGTTGTACATGCCCATGCAACCCTCATCCAACACACCGAGGATGGCTTTTCGCTTTTGAAGAGCTTCTGCAAGGCGGGCGCCGGTTTTGCGTGCGTCGGCGGGAAGTGCGGCTTCATCCAGTGCGCGCACGTGGGTCAGGTCGTGACTAATTTTTTGTTCGGCGATCCACTGATGCAGGCCGGCCAGGAAAAAACCGTCATCGAAATTTTCACTCCACAGCGTGCTGAAAGGCACGCCCGCTTTGACCAGCGAGCCGTTCAAATTGAGAAGGCCGACGAGGCCGGGCCATTGTCCAGACCAGTTGGCAACAGTAAGGATGGGACCGCGATGGCTGCGCAGGCCAGGAAGCACATGGTGCGAGTATTGCCAGGCCGCGGTGGCGAAGACAAGATTCGCCTCCGGTTCGATGCCGGCGAAGATGTCCATTCCCATCCGCTGGCTGGAGATGAAGCCATGTCCGGTTTGCGAATCGACGGGGAATGCGCGACGGACGGCGACTCCGGCGTTCTTGAAGCATTGCGTGAGTTTCTGCTCCAGCTCGACTTGCGCGGGCCAGCAGACTTGATTCGCGGACTGCCGAAGATCCCCGCTAGTGATCAGGATGACTTCTTTTATCGGCATATTTTTATGAACGATCGGCATACAATTTCCGTACAAAGTTTTTATAGCGCGATGCTTAAAAACTGCGAAGGCGCTTATTTTTATCGATTTGATCCGGCTCAGCTATTTCTACATGTGCGTCTCAATTGCTAAGCAGTCAAGCGCCAAATACTGGATCGTAACGTTTCGCCAAATAAACGTCAAGATATATAAAACGATACATTAGGCTATGCTGACCAGGGCTGGGGGCGTATTGTTTGTTTCACAACGTTTCGATAAATATTGATAGGATTTCATCATTCGATTCTTTTTTCAAACGCCAGCGACCCGTCGCCGCAGTTATACAGTGGAGCGGATTCATTTTCAAAACTGAACGTAAATCCATATTGAAGGAGTGGCCATGAGCGGAGAACGGTTGTACCGGCGGATAAAAGGAAAAGTTCTCATCTTCTTGTGCACATTTTTGTGCGTGCCCTTCGCTGGGAGAGCGCAGAAGAGCCCGTATGACGGCCTTAGCAATAATTTAGGCAATTTGTCGCGGCTGTCGAATGCGCAGTCGTTTTCCATCAGCCCGGAAAACCTTACCGGTGAAAAGGGAAAAGGAGGAATGGCGGTTCAGGGGACGGGGGCGAATGCGGCCCGCGAACTTGGGCAGGGATGGAAGGTGAATCCGCAAATCGTGATTGCGCCGGGTCAAACCTTGACCCTGGGTGAAATTGACGGGCCAGGCGCGATCGAGCATATATGGATGACGCCTACGGGAAACTGGCGGTTCTCGATCCTCAGAATGTACTGGGATGGGGAAAGGAATCCTTCAGTGGAAGTGCCGGTGGGGGACTTTTTTGCGATGGGATGGGGAAAATACGCCCAGATTTCCTCCCTGGCCGTGTGTGTGAATCCGGGGAGCGGGTTCAACTCTTATTGGCTGATGCCGTTCCGGATGAGAGCCAAGTTAACTCTTCAAAACATCGATAGCAAACCGATGACGATCTACTACCAGATCGACTACACAAAAACCCAAATCCCCGCGGACATGGCATATTTCCATGCCCAGTTCCGAAGAGTCAATCCGGTTCCGTACAAGCAGGTATATACAATCCTCGACGGAGTGCAGGGAAAAGGCCAGTATGTGGGAACATACCTGGCGTGGGATACCAACCATCAGGGATGGTGGGGCGAGGGAGAGATCAAGTTTTATATCGATGGCGACCGGGAATTTCCCACGATCAACGGTACCGGAACGGAAGACTATTTCAACGGCTCCTATGATTTCGTAAATCCAGAAACTAAAAAATACCAGCCATTCACCTCTCCTTATTCCGGCCTGGTGCAGGCGATTGACCCCGGGCCGTATCAAGCACCGCATAGATTTGGTCTCTATCGCTGGCACATTCCCGACCCCATCCGATTCAACAGCGATCTGCGGGTGACGATTCAGGATCTGGGATGGCAGAGCGGAGGAAGGTATTTGCCGCTGACGGACGATATCTCCTCCGTCGCCTTTTGGTATCAGACAGAGCCACATCAGCCGTTTCCGCCGTTGCCGGACAAGGATCATTTGAAAAATTAGCGAAGCTTTGCGGAGTCGGAGTGTCCGGCCCGGGGCACTCCGCAGCATAGGAGAGCAGCCAAACTGCTCTCTGAGGCAAGCTAAAAGCCGTGTAGCTCAAAGCGGTCTTTCAGTCATGCGCCGTTACCGACATAACTCTGCCGATTGTTCGGCAATGCAATCCATTCTTCGGGTTGCGTCGAATTTGGGGCCACGACTGTCCATTCAAAATGACGTGCGTGGCCATTTCCCTCGTTAACGGCAAGGCGTGGGCGGGCAACCAGTTTGTGGAAAAAGTTGCCAGATTCATCGGTGAGTTTTAGGCTCATCGTGCGGGATTACAACTACTTCGCGGACTCCGATCAGATCTGATTGGATGAAAAGAGAGGAAAAAATATGGATCGTCGTGACTTCATCAGAGGTGCGGGTATCGGCGCTGTCTCTCTGGGAGCTTCTTCCGTTTCGGAATTATTTGGAATGAATCGAAAAGTTATCGGTGCGAACGATCGGATCCGCATTGGCTTAATCGGAGCTGGAGACCGCGGACAGCAGGATCTGAAAGATGCTTTGAAGCAGCCCAATATAGAGTGCGTGGCCGTTGCGGATGTTTATTCTCGCCGGCGAGATCAGGTTAAGAGTTATCTGCCGAACATCGATACCTATGACGATGCTCGACGTCTGTTGGATCGCCAGGATATCGATGGCGTTATCAATGCAACTCCACAGCATCTGCACAGCAAATATATCCTCGCCGCGCTGGAGGCGAAGAAAGATATCTATTCTGAAAAAACCATGGCGTGGGATATTTCGGAGGCGTTGGCTTGTCGCGATGCGGTGAAAAAGTCAAAGCAGATTGTCCAGATCGGCATGCAGGATGAGAGCTCCGGCGATTTGGCCGACACCAGGAAATTCATCGAGGATGGAAAGCTAGGAAAAATCACAATGGTTGAGTCCTGGATGAGCCGGAACACACCGATTGGAAAAGGTGAATGGGTGCGACCGGTGCCGAGCGATTGCAATCCTGACCATGTGAACTGGAATTTATTTCTTGGAGATCGCCCAAAGGCCCAATTTGACGGTTACAAGTTCATCAATTGGCGGCTGTTTTGGGAATTTTCCGGTGGTAACATCACGGAGAACATGGTCCACCAGATCGGCTTTATCATTAGCGCGATGAACTTAGAGTTGCCCAGTGCCGCCACCATGATGGGTGGTGTGTACTCAGTGAAAGACGGACGCCAGGTCCCGGACACCATCAATGTGGCGCTGGAATATCCGAATGACCTGCTTGTCGTCTGGCAATCCACTTTCAGCAATGACCAGTTCGGCATGGGAGAACATTACCTCGGAAACAAAGGCACCGTGGAGCATAGCAATGGCGGCGGGGTTAAGATGAAGGATGTTCATCAGGAAGATAATTGTGGCGATTGTGGTGTCACTTATTTTCCGCAAAAGATCAATAATCCCAATGGAGTTATGCAGCGTGGCGAAAATCCCGGTGGAAATCATATGGCGAACTGGTTCGCTTGTATGCGAGATCGTAAGCAGCCGAATGGAAATGTAGACATCGGCTATCAGTCGGCCGTCGCATGCCATATGGCAAACCTAGCCTACAAACAGAAGCGCCGGGTTACGCAGGAAGAAGCGATGGCAGCAAAGCCGGAAGAATGGATGTGAAATTTACCGAGTAGAGTCGTTTTCTCCTGGGTTACGCACATCAAAGTCATCGCCGCTTGCGAAGGTGGTTATAGTTCCCGTCTGACTACTTATCCGGCGAATGCAATTGTTTCCGGTATCCGCGATATAGATATTTCCCTGCTCATCGGTTGCGATTCCCATGGGGCCATTTAAACTCGCGTTTATCGCCGGACCACCGTCCCCGGCATAACCGGGTTGCCCGTTGCCAGCCACGGTGGTAATGATGCCGGTGTTCAGATCCACTTGTCGAATCCGGTTATTTGCAGTATCGGCAATAAAGAGCAGACGGTTTTTCGTCACAGAAAGTGCCTCGGGAAAGCACAGGAGTGCCCCATTCGCCGGGCCACCATCGCCAGCAAATCCACAAATGGCGCTGCCAGCGACGATATGCGATTTGTTTTCCAGCGCACTGAATTGGGACACAACGTTTCGGTTGGGATCGGAGAACAGGAGTGTTCCATTCTCATCGACTGCTACCCAGAAGGGTCCCGTAGCTGGAGATGTCGCCAGGGTATACCCGGGTAATCCCGCTCCGATCACCATTGTGACGATATGGGTGATAGCGTCTACTCGCCGGATAGGACCGGGAGTCGTTCCACCGATATATAGGTTATCGTCTTTGTCTACTGCGATGGATATCGGCTCATATAAGCCCGCGGAGGTAGCAATTTCATTTACTCCGCCTCCGCGCACACCATTTCCGGCAACGGTCGATATGACCTTTGTCCTGGCATCCACCCGCCGAATGCGATTGTTGCCAGTATCCGCGACGAACAGGTTCCCATTCCGATCGAGAGCAATACTCACGGGTGAATCCAAACAGGCCTGAACAGCCGGACCTCCATCACCAGAAAAACCTATGCGACCTGATCCAGCTGCCACTGTGACCCGCCGGTTCGTTGAAATTCTCAGAATTCTATTTTGCTTCTGAACAGCAACATATAAGTTTCCGTTCCCATCCAGCGCAATTCCGGTTGGAAGGGCTGCTTTCTGAGTTTTGTTTGTATATCGCGGCAGTGGATGGATCGGCGATTCCCGATGCCAGTGGCGCCATAGAGAAAAAGTTGCAATCGCGGAGAGTAAAATCAACGCGATCAAAATAGACAGAGACCGAGGCGGCATTCCAAGTGAGCGCTTGCTACTCATCGCTGCTCTCAGTGATTAATTTCCGGTATGTTTGACGAGCGTGTTCATAGGCTTTCTTTGCTTCCGGCAGTTCGCGAGCAGAAATTTTGGGGGCTTTTTGGTTCCAGCATCGATCCACGCCTTGCAGACACCATTCCGCACTGCGGCGGGATGCTCGTATGGGCTTTTTCCCCACTAGAACAAAGATCGGATTGGTATGCGAGGAAGAAAGAATGCGAACCGCAATCCAGCTGCTTTTGCTGATCGGAATACCGAAATTGAGCTTTCTTACGGTTCCGTCCGCAACGATTTCTCGCTTCGCTACCGCCCGTCCGTTCACGACGATTTCTACCGGTACTTTTCGCGTAGTGCCGATACGAGCACGTTCCAGGTCCCAGTAAGGCCTTTCGTTATAAGGGAGCTCATCGAGAGCGGTATTCGGCATCACAGGAAGATAGGCAGCAACGTTTACAACCACCTGAACTGTGCCGGGACTTCCCAATTCCACCTGACTGTCTTGTGTCCCCAGGTCGATGCCATTTACTTTGAAGTCCATCAAATGACTTCGACCATCCGAGACATAAACGGCGCCATCTTTCAGCGCTTTTGTGTAGTTTTCATAGGTCAGCGGCGGGTTGACCTTTGCATATGTACGGCCCATTCCTACCCGTCCGTCATAAATACAGGGGAAGTCAGTTTCACCTGAGATACGTGTCCGGAATCCGACGTTTAAGGTGTGATACCAGATGTTGAGTTCCCAGACATACGGAGTATCTCCTGCGGAGATGAAATCAACAGTGTTGGGATAGGTCACATCTGTGATGTATTCATTCGCTCCGATGCTGTCGAAGCCAGGTATTTCGAAATTCGGTAAGTCGTTCGTCCGCACCGCGAGTCCATAGCCGGAATGCGCGAAACCCGCGATAGCGCCCTGCGATTTTGCCCAACGTAGAACGGGCAGGTCCCAAGTTGGCCAGTTTTCAATACGCTTGGTACCGGGATACATGATGTTCTTCAGGTTCAGCAGCACGAGATGGCCTGCATGGCTGGAAGGGAATCCGGAAACTTCCAGGTCGTAGTGGAGCAGAGAATGCGGCGTTGATGCGAGGCTGTTCTGGCGACCTCGAAAGAAATTTCTCTGATAATAAAAACAAGGGCCCCATACCAATACGGCGCCGACGTTCAGGTGCTCTCCGCGCACCTGCCGTTCCATGTCTGTTGGCGAGACCCCTTCGGTGGGGTTTTCATAATGGGAGCAGCCCGCAGGATGAATGTGATCGTCGCCAGAAAACCAGCCGTACTTCGCAGGATCAATCCAACGGCTCAGCCGAAATGTAAGTTGATTCGGGACGCTTACGGTGACATGAAACTTTCGGGTCTCAGGAATATATTCGGGACCTCCCGTATAGGTGACCGTATATGAGCCGGGAGAAAGCTGGATCGATTCGCCGTCAGCGCGATATACCTGAGGTTGAAAGTAGAAGTCCGGAGCGATTCGCTTGACCGGATTTGGATAGATACGTCCCAGGCTGCCTCTGAAGATAAAGGATGCCATCGTGGGCTGGCCGTCTGCGTCAACGATGTTGAGCTTAATTGAATGGGCTGGAGCAATATTGAACAGGACCGAAATTTCGCTCAAAAAGCCGACATCCTGCGTGCTTTGTCCGACGTTGAAACTAAGTCTTGCATTTCGCTTGCCGCTGTCACGACTGGAAACTGTCAATATCCGATACTCGAGTGGAAGGCCGGAAAGCCGTTCATCCATGGGCGGTTGATCAAATAGAGATATGTCCGCCCAGCGTTCGCGAACATCTGCCGAAGTCAGATGATGCATTGGCCTTGAACTTTCCGTCGAGGGGATATAAACCGGACCGCTGTTCGAGCTTTCCACGGCAAGAGGGGCGGTGATGCCCGCTTGATTGACTACTTTGACCAGGAATATCTGCGTGCCGTCCTGAGTTAAATTCGCCAAGGCATTGCCGCGTTTCACATCCACGCGACTTTCCGGGCTGACAGTTACAACGGCAAGCACGTCTTTATCTAGGATAGCTTCGGTTTGGGCGATAGCAGTGTTGCCATTTGGATTAGCAAAAGCGGCCTCGATGCGTTCTCTATCCGCGTGGCCAAGTGGTTGACCAAGTAGGTTGAGAGTGGTCTCCAAGCGATGGATTTGATCCATAAACGGTTGAAGAGGAACGCCCGGGAGAGAAGTGGCCCGGGATGGGGTCACTTGCGCTATGAGGGGGATATTTAGCGGTACAACCAGCACGAGCAAAACCAAGAAGAACGAACTTTTCCGTTTCATCCGAAACCAACTTTTGGTTTGCCGACGAGATTGCCCTAAAGCGTTTGTACGGTGGTGTGTCCCGAACGCTCCAGGTCAATTGAGAAATTCATGGATATATGCGTCATCCTGAGCGCTCGCTAAATCCGTAGTGTCCCCAAGAACATATCGATACTGAAACGGGGGTCCAAGGGAAACAATCTTGCGCGTCCAGTTGGTGGGATCCGTCCAGAGGACCTGCCGTTTTCCCATGGTCTCCACTAGATTATTCAGGTCCCAATGCAGTATAAAACCGGGGATGACGGCGTCCCATAAGTCGGCAGTCATTGAGTTTTCCAGTGCGGCGCGAAGGCTATAGGGGGTCCTATCAAGCCAGATTTTTTCAAGTCGCGGATCGGTTGCAGTGGCAAGTAAAAGCCAGATTCCCTGTACGCCGCGGGCTGCGCCGCGAATCGAGCCGGGCTCGACATCGGTACGGGCGGTCAATAAGTCCACGCCGCGAAGGATGTCATGAGCCCGCAATGCCGGTAAGGTCTGGCCGATCAGATTTGCCTGAAGATTTGTCACCCAATCTCCGGTAAATGGCCCCTCGTCATTTTTTACTGTGGATTTGCGAGGTTCCATTTCCAGCACTACCTGGCCTAGCCTGGCCATTTGTTGCGCCATTTTCGCGGTCGGCGTTACGCCGAGAGATGGGTCTCCTTTCACCATCAGCACGGCCGGCTTTCGGCCGGGCTTCGATGGAATGTACAAAGTGGCGCCAAGCCAGATTCCTGGATCACTTTCAAACTGGAGGTGTTGTTCCTGATATCCCTTGGCCACGGTCAAGGTCTTCAAGACCTTCACTTTTGGCGCAGAACCATCGGTTGGAATTTTTAGATCCCGCAATTCAGCAGACAGTTCACGAGGCGTTTTCTGCTGTTCGCGGGAGTGAAAGTCCGCCAATAGCAGCTGGTAGAGCTTTCGGCTTCCCGGCTCATCCTGAACATTCCCGCTCGCGGTCACCTGTAACTGATGGTTGCTATACATTGGCACAGGTTGTTCATGGCTATCTCCCCGACCGTCTTTGAGCCATCGAATCATCCATTCATAGACGGCTTCCCGGCTGGCGAGAGGCATGCCATGCGAACCAGGTCCCACAAACAAACCCACATTATCCTGAGCGTTGTATATGGCGAACCAGTCCCTGGCCTCTTGATAGACAAGCTGGACACCCTGATGAAGAAAGTTATATTCATCATGCTCGGTTGCCTGGAGCAGCCAGGGTGTCGGAGCGCGCAGTTCGACAAAGTCAGCCGTGTCTAAACCGCTGGCTAGCAAGTTAGGAACGACCATTTCGGCGTCCGGGCCTCCCGAATTTTCCAAGGGAAACAAAATTTGGAAAGAAGTTGGATAACAAGCAGGAATTACGACTTTGAATCTCGGATCAAGAGCACCGGCGAATGTTGTGAGAGCGCCACCGCCCGAGCAACCCGCAACGCCCAGCCGCGTGGCGTCCACGTCGGGCCGGCTGACAAGATAGTCGACCGACCGCTTAGCATCCCAAATAAAATAACGAGCCAGGCCCTGTCCGATTAATAATGTCTGAGCTCCCATTTCAATATGTTCGGGGACAGACCAGCCTGCCAACGGCGCACCTAACTGTTTGCTGTAGGTCTGTTCTCTTTCACCCTGTCCGATCGGATCGAAGCACAGCACGACAAAGCCTTTTGTCGCAAGATTGGCGGCCACCCGCTGATTTTCTGCCTTCCCTTCTTGTGTATGACCGGATTGCAAAAGTACAGCCGGATAGCGGCCCGGCTGATTTGGCCGATATAGGTTGGCGGTGACATAAAATCCCGGCAGACTGTCGTAAACGACTTTCTCAATCGTGAATGTGTCATTGCGAATCTCACCGGTAGTCCGGGCGTTCAATGGTCCGCTATAGGAGGGCAGTCCGCCGAGATCATGTATGAGATTTGTATGGACGGCCTGTTTCCGGCGATCCGCCTCGGCAATCGTATGGATTTTATGGATCGCCTGTACGCGGCGTTGTAGTTGCTGTTGGGCAATGCCATTCATCCATCGCAAGACCGGGTCATCCGGGACCTTTTGCGCCGATATAGGAAACTGAGCCAGGAACGTTACCAACACCAGGATTGAAAGCGTCCATCTTATTGGGTGCCGGAGTAAACAGCAGGTTGGCTGCAGGTTATGGGGAGTAGATGACATAACGCTTCCGAAATAACCCTTCATGACGCCTGTTTCGACAGTCATGTTGTCGAATTTACCTCAGGATTGAAACTGCATAAGTACTTTCTCGAAAGCATTGATGATGTCTTGTTCGTCGGAATCCGTTAACGATGACGGAATTGCAAGCAGAATACTCCGTTCAAACAATCTATCGGCATACGGGCAGGAGCCCTTTCGATAATCGGTGTGCGAGTCTTTATTTTCAGCGAGCGACCAGGGCGAGTTTATCTTGTTCACGCTAGCTTTATTCACCAGACTGGGGATGTTGTAGTAGATATGAAGTCCCCATTCCGTCATGACGATGTTATTGACCCCTTGCGGGAAAGTGATAATGCCCTCCGCTATTAACGCGCGGTTGACCTCCTTCGCAGTCTCTGAGTTTTGAAATGTCGTGAGTAGGAAACATCCGGTATCGCCGCGCGGATCGATGATTCTGCGGAGACGAACCTCGGAATGCTGCTCAAGCGCCTTGCGGATACGATATTTGCTGTGGTTCATGCGGGAGATGATTGTTGGCAGTTTTTTTAACTGGACTCTCAAGATTGATGCCCGCAGTTCATCCATCCGATATCCAAAGCCCCAAAGGCGGAACTCAGGGTTATTCAACATCGAACGCCCACTGTCGTCGCGGGCATAACCACTGTCGTGACAGGCCACCGCACGGTTGTACAGACGCTTGTCGTTCGTAACGATGCAGCCACCTTCACCGCTGGTCATATTCTTATTCATTTGGAAACTGAAGATGGCCATGTCGCCAAAGGCGCCAACTTTTTTCCCATCGATACTGCCGCCGTTGCACTGTGCGCAGTCTTCCAGCAAAAAAAGATTCCGTTTTTGAGTTACTTTCTTGATGGCCTCGATATCTGCCGGCGCCCCGCTCATATGAACAGCGATAACCCCCGTCGTGCGCGGCGTGATCTTCGCCTCTATTGAAACAGGACTTAGGCAGAACGTGTCGTCGACATCGGCGAGAACAGGAATTGCCCCGAGATTTACGACCGCCGCGACGACGGATACCCACATGTACGCCGGTACGATAACTTCCTGTCCTGGTCCGACACCGAGCGCGGCGAGAGCAGTATGCAACGCGCCGGTCCCGCTATTTACCGCCAGGCAATGATCGATGTCCAAAAAAGAGGCGAATTCGGTCTCAAACGCCTGCACTTCTCCCTGTAGGTCGATTCCGTAGTAGCGGAAAGGAGAGCGGCTTCGTAGCACTCTGAGGGCAGCGTTCACCTCTTCCTCGTCCATATGGTGGACACCAGGAAACTCCAATGGAAGCGGAACCTTGCGAACGGGGGGACCGCCGTGGATGGCCAATTTTTTTTGTTCTGAGGGCGCTGCTTTTTCTCTGGTTTTCAAATCCACTGTAATGCCTCAATTGTTGTTACATCATCGCAAGTATATTTCCATATGTCAATTAAATAGGTGATTATAATGCTATAATCCCGTGATATATTTTACAAATGAAACATCTTATTCAGAACCTGAACCCTGTCGAGCGCAGCCATTTCCTTCATGGATTGCGTTCTTCGGCCAGAGGTCCGTGCTTGATCTCGCGACGGGACCTTTTTACCTATCATCGCGGCTTCCCGAGAATTTCAACGGAGAGGTGTTCAAGTCCCGGGTCAGGCTGAAAGCGACAACTAAAATAGGAGAAGCAAGGGATAGAAGTAAGGAATGACAGAACGCATGAGAGAAGGAATGAAAAGCAGGTCAATGCCAGATTTACTGCCGCGGAGCCTAGATATGCCAGACAAGTTGGAGCAGAAGGAACTTGTCATTCTCCATCTGATTCATTCCGGAATGAACAGTTCCCGGCTGGAGCTGGCTCGGCAAACGGGTCTCAGCCCAGCGTCCATTACGACGATCGTTCAGCGTCTGATGTCGAAAGGAATGGTTGTCGAATCGGAGCCAACTCGCTCGCAACTTGGACGCAGGCCTGTTCCATTAGAGATCCGGAGAGATGTGGCATATCTGATCGGAGTCGATCTTGGTTCTTTTTATCTGCGGATCGTCATCACTGATATCAACGGAAACATTGTCTATAGCCATCAGATACAAACACAGATGGGAGAGGGACGCAAACGGGTATTGGAAAGGGCTTTCAATTTAGTCCATGAGGCGATTCGACAATCGGGTGTGGCTCAATCTGCAATTCGGGGAATCGGCATTGCCCACTCTGGCGTAATCGATACCGAGGCGGGCGTTGTACTTTCCTATCCGCGACCGGGGCAAATGGCGGAATGGAAAAATATTCCCCTCCGAGATCTGTTTCAGAAAGAATTCAAGATTCCGTGCCTGTTGGAAGATTCCGTCCGCACCACTGCAACTGCCGAGAAAAGTTTTGGCTTGGGAAGAGATCTGAACGACTTCCTCTATATCGACGTTGGAATGGGAATCGGGGCAGGGATCTTTATCGACGGGAAACTATATCGCGGCGCGGGTGGTAGTGCCGGCGAATTTGGACATATCACCGTGGATGAGAATGGCCCACTATGCTCCTGCGGAAACAATGGGTGTCTGGAAACGGTGGCTTCATGCGCCGCGATTATCCAGGACGTCCGAACCGCGATGGGACAGGGCATCGATTCCAAAATCCGAGACTTTGCCGCTGGAGATTTAGATCGGGTAAGTATCGAGCTGATTGCACAGGCAGTGGCTGAGAACGACAGCTTAGCCTTTAGAGTTTTGCAGAGAGCTGCTTCGTATATCGCAATTGGACTTGCGGACCTGGTCAATCTTCTTAATCCCACAATGATGATTTTTGGAGGAGCGTTATTTCGCGCAGCTCCACAGCTTTTGTCGGATCCGCTGAGGCGCATTATCAAGCAGCGATCCCTGGAAAAGTCCGCCAATCAAGTGCAGCTAAGGGTGTCTCCTTTGGGCGGTGAAGCCGGCGCTCTCGGAGCATCTCGACTGGTTGCACAAAATGTTTTGAATGATCTCTACGCCGGTTCCGAAGCGTCTGTGCTGAGTCGAACGCCGTCCGCGTGATTGAAAGAAAAACTTCGGTATCGCGCAGGCTTGATTTCCGGGAAGTTGAGCATGAAGAAGATTTTCGTCGCAGAGTGTAAACAGGAAATCTCCTCGTTCAATCCGCTGCTGGGCCGATACGAAGATTTCGCGATAAAGCGCGGTGAACAGGTCCTTTCTTATCACCGTAACGTTCGGTCGGAAATGGCGGGGGCATTGAAGGCTTTCTCTGCCGATCGCAATATCGAAATTGTACCCGGCTATAGTGCGCGTGGAATTACTTCCGGTGGCACGCTGGCACATCCAGCCTTCTTACAAATTACAAACGAGTTTCTGGCGTCGGTCCGTTCGGCTTGGGACATGGACGGTATCTACTTTTCGCTTCATGGCGCCCTGGCTTCAGAAAGTGAATCGGACGTTGAAGGATATCTGCTGGCAGAGACGCGAAAAATCGTTGGAAAGCAAATCCCGATCGTCATCTCGCTCGATTTGCATGGAGTCTTAACAGACCGAATTCTTGAAAATTGCGATGCTCTCACGCTTTTTCATACATATCCTCATGTGGATTTTTTCGAGACGGGCGAGAGAGCAGCGCGGTTGCTTCTGAGATTATTGAACGGAGAAATTCAGCCTGTCACCGCGAGAGTTTCGATTCCGGCGTTGGTTCGAGGGGACGAATTGATTACTCGGACAGGGATTTTCGGTGAAGCGATACGCAAGGCTCAAGCGATTGAGCGAGGCAAGAACGGGCTCTCAGCGGGCATGTTCATTGGCAATCCTTTTACCGATGTGCCGGACCTTTGCTCGAATGCGGTGGTGGTAACGGATGGAGACGCAGACCTGGCCGCCAGCCGAGCCATAGAATTAGCTCGCGATTTCTGGATTGTGCACGACAAATTGCAATCCAGTCTGACGAGTTTGAAGGACAGCGTGCGGCTTGCGACGAATGCTACCGGCCGAGTGGTGCTGACGGACGCGGCGGATGCGACGAGCTCCGGTGCTTCGGGAGATAGCAATGCAATCTTGAGAGCGTTAATTGAAGGGGGCTTCCAACGTAAAACTTTGATCCCAATCGTCGACCTTCCGGCGGTAAAGGCGGCTTTCCAGGCTGGAGTCGGAAAGACAATCAAAGTTACTGTGGGGGGAGGAATTGATTCAACGCGGTTTCGACCGCTGCCGCTGGAAGCACAAGTTGTGATGCTTTCCGACGGCCGATTTCAAAATGAGTCGGATGGAGAGGAATGGAATGCGGGGGAAACGGCGGTCTTAAAGTCGGAAAATTTTACTTTGGTCGTAACAAGTCGCGCCGTCAGCCTTTATGATCGCTCCCTCTTTCTTGCCCATGGCCAAGACCCTCGGCTCTTCGATGCGGTTGTTGTGAAATCTCCCCATTGCCAGCCTCAATTTTTTAATGAAGGAGCCGAACGGGTGATCAACGTGGACGCTCCGGGGGCTTCGAGCGCGAATCTGAAAAGCCTGGGACATCGGAACTGTCGACGACCAATTTTTCCGCTCGACCATAACGTGGAGTGGTCTCCTGAACCGCGAATTTTTTCAAGGAGCCGTATGTAATAGATATGAAAATTCGCGAGATTCGCTGTGTGGGCTTAAGAGGACAGACTCCAAAGGGAGGATGGAGCAACGAGCTTCAACCGGAGAACTGCGTCCATACATTGATCGCGGTCCTAACTGACGAAGGACTCGTCGGATGGGGCAGCGCATCCACAAGCGATCATTTTGTTCGAGCGGCACTCGACATCCTACGTCCGTTGTATGTGGGAGCCAACGCTCTCGAACCTGAGCGGCTGAGCGAAATTCTTCATCAAAACACGTTCTGGCTCGGGCGTGGGGGCGCGATGACGCACGCGATCAGCGGTATCGATATCGCTCTGTGGGATTTATTGGGGCAGGTGTCCGGCCAACCCGTGGGCCGTCTGCTCGGTGGGCGCTATCGTGATCGTGTTCGTCCGTATGCTTCGCTCCTGATGCTGGCTCCTGAAGAGATGCCGGGTGTATTGCTTCCGATCAAAGAAAAGGGATTTCGTGCATTCAAGATCGGTTGGGGAATGTTTGGACGGCGCGACGCGGGTATGGATGAAGCGATCGTCCGCAAATCACGAGAATCCATTGGGCCGGATTGTCTGCTGATGGTGGATGCGGGAGCAAGCGACGCTTTTTGGTCGCGTGATTATAAGTGGGCAGTGCGAACAGCACATATGCTCGCGGAATATGACGTGGCCTGGTTCGAAGAGCCGCTGCCGCCCGATGCTCTGCAGGACTATGTGGCCTTGCGCCGCGCTGCGTTCACGCCGATCGCAGGAGGCGAGGTATTGACGCGCCGGCAATCGTTTCAGCCCTGGCTGCAGGCTGGCGCTTTCGACATCGTGCAGCCGGATGCTACCAAGGCCGGGGGTATCAGCGAAGCACGTCGTGTCGCATGGATGGCGAGTGATAACGGCATCCGCATGATTCCTCATGGTTGGAATACTGCGGTGGGACTCGCCGGCGATCTACAGCTAGCGTCGGCATTTTCCGGTACGGATTTAGTGGAGTACTTGACGGGATCTCCATTCATTGACGATATCGCCACGGAGGGATGGAAACTAGACGCCGATGGAATGCTTTCTATTCCAAATGTTCCTGGGCTCGGGATTCAGATCAACCTCGACGCCGTGGAGGCATTCTCGGGCGTGAAGCATTTTCTCGATTAGATGAATATCGCTCGGAAAGCGCCGGTTGAGAAAGACCGCCGTTGGCATGTGGTGGTGTTCCTCTCCGTTGCCTTCATGCTTTGTTATCTCGATCGACAGGTCGCGTTTTCAATCTTTCCCGTTTTAAAAAATGAGCTGGGATTTTCGGATACCCAACTCGGAATGGTCGGCAGTCTGTTCGTATGGTCCTACGCAATCTCGATGCCCATTGCCGGACGTATTGCGGATCTGGTTCGTCGTGACCGGCTGGTGATCGCAAGTCTTGTGCTGTGGAGTATTGCGATTCTCGGGACCGCATTGAGCAAATCTCCGATTTCATTTCTCGTCTGGCGAGTTGTAATGGGTTTGACGGAATCGCTCTATTTTCCCGCAGCGCTCGGCATTCTGGCTGTACTTCATTCCGGATCGACTCGTTCTCGCGCATTGAGTATTCATCAGTCGGCCCAGTTGGTGGGCATCATCGCTGGCGGATGGTACGGAGGATGGGCGGCCGAACACATCGGCTGGAGGGTAGGATTCGTTGTCTTGTGCATTGCAGGGATTAGCTACTCGTTTGTGCTGGCCAAAATATTTCACCGCACAGCGGTGGCAGGTAGTCCAGTACGGCGGCGTCCCAATGGAGACGCACGAAGCTTATTTCGCGTGCCTCTCTATCTACTGCTGACATTTTCATTCTTCTGGTTTTGCGGCATGCTCTGGATCGTGTATGCGTGGTTGCCGGACCTGCTTTATCGACGTTTCCATTTATCGCTCAGCTCCAGCGGTCTTGACGCGACACTGTGTATTCAAGTCTGCTGTGGCGTTGGTGTCTTGGCTGGCGGATGGCTGGCGGATCGCCTGATTCTTCGAATAGCCGCGGCCCGGTTCTATATCGTAGGCTGCGGAATGTTTTTAAGCGCCCCGTTCGCTTATCTTGCATTTGCGGCCATTACTTTAACCGAGTTCCGATTGTTTGCGGCGGCATTTGGATTGCTGGCTGGATTTGCTATCGGTAACATTTTTGCCGCTGCATACGATGTGATCTCCGACCTGAATTACAGCTTTGCAGCGGGTGTACTGAATATGACAGGCGGTCTTTCGGGCGGAGGGGCGATGTTGCTGGTGGGCATTTATAAAAATGAATTCGGAATCACGAATTTGATGGCGTTTGCAGCGGCAGCCACAGCATTCGCAGGAATTTTGTTATCTGCGAGCGCACGATGGAAATATCCGCGCGCTTCAGGATTTGTGTCAAATTGACGAGTTGCATAGCTTCCATGTCGCGTATTGTTGCAGGCCGTAGTTCTACATCAGTGCCGAAAAGGTTTCTGGAGGAATAACATGGTTTTCGCAAAATCATTCCTTAAGGTTCACATCATGCAAAAGATGGCAATTCACTATCCATATTTCATGCTGGCGCGGATTTGTGCGGTCGTTATTCTGGGATTTTTCGCTCTGTCGTCTTTCGCGGCGGAGAAGGGAGAGCTATCGGTGGGCGCCGCGCGGGTGGATATCACCCCGGCCGCAGATGCCGCGCTTCCGATGGAAGGTTACGACAACCGTACGGAAGGATTTGAGAAAATTCATGACCATATTTATGTGCGCACCATTGTGTTGAACGACGGAACCAACAGTGCAGCGATTTTGGCCTGGGAATTGATTGGAATGCCGACGGCGGTCTGGCAAAACTTATCGCAACGCATTTCCAAAGAACTGGGAATTCCGGCAGACAATCTGATCCTGGCGGGGGAACATGTGCATAGCGCGCCCGCGGTGGGCGCCTATGCTAAAACATCGCCCAATACGAATGCTTACATCACAAAGTTGGAGGATGCCGCGTTTGAAGCGGTACGTCAGGCGAAGGCGAATCTTCAGCCGGCACGATTTGGTCTTGGTACGGGAAAAGCTTATATCAACGTCAATCGACGGGAATTCTTCCCGAAGCAAGGATGGTGGTGGCTGGGCTACAACCCGGATGGGCCATCCGATAAGACAGTTTCGGTTCTAAAGTTTGAAAGCCTATCGGGAAAACCCATAGCGCTTTTTATCAACTACAGCGTGCACGGTGTCGTGATGGGCCAGGACAATCTCGAGATCAGCGGCGATCTTCCCGGCGCTACATCGCGGTACGTCGAACAATATTATGAAGGGAAAGAGGATAAGCGCGACGACGCTGGATGGGATCTACAGCTTGATCCCCAGGAAAAGACTGATGAGAAGGAAGTTGTAGCACTCTGGACAAGTGGTCCCGCGGGAGATCAGAACCCGATCGTGATGGACAGTGGAGAAGACTTCACCATGGCGGACGGGCTGGGAAGAATTCTGGGAGAAGAGACTGTACGGGTAGCGAACAACATTACATCGATGTCGTCGGAAGCGAAAATCCGGGGCGATCAACAAGTGATCACTTGTCCCGGGCGGAAACCGGAGGCCGGTCCGTTTCCGCGAAAGGTTTACAAGTTCGAAGATTCCGATCCGGTCAATATCCGTCTCAGTCTCCTGATGCTCAACAAAATAGCTCTAGCTGGCGTTTCGGGCGAGGTGCTGACCCCGATTTATCAGCGTCTACAGAAAGAATCGTCTTCCGATGAGACGATTATGGTGACGCACACAAATGGAGTAAGCGGATATATTCCGAACGACGCCGCATACGATCAGATCAGTTATGAAATTACGGCGACTTCTCTCAAACCAGGCTGCGCAGAAGTGAAAATCGTTAATGGATTTTTGGATATGATGAAACAGCCTTGATCCGGAGCCGCATTACTCGCAAGGAGTCCTGTTGCCTCTTCGTGTTCAGCAATCCAAATAATCTAAATCAGCTCTATGGGGCCGGCGGAGGAACAGCTTTCCAATCCGCGCTCGGTGAATCCTGAAAGCGGCCCAACATTTTGTATACCTCAATGACGGAATGATCCAGCATTCTCTCGCCGGTGCCGACCTGAGTCCAGGTGATTGCATTCACAGCGCCGTAGCCGCCTTGAGTGGCTGCTTTAATGGTCGGAAAGTATCCGTAATATCCGTTGGTATATCCAAGATAAATACAGGAACTTACCGGACAGCGGGCACGCCAACTCATCTGAAATTGGACAAATGGTTCTCCCGGGACACCTGTGATTGCGATCTTTCGATTGATTAATACTGTGGTAACAGGCAACTGCATCGTTTCCTGAATTGGACCGATATAAAATTTGTAAGTTTCGGCGCTCATTTCGCGGACAGCTTCCTGCCGGAATTTTTCGGGATCCCACCGCAACTTGACGGGAAGCATATCTTCGGCAAAATCGATGCTTGGATTCGGGTCTACAGTCGTTTGGATCTGTTTTGCAGTGGTCACAGCGGCGTTGCCCAGTGTCTGTCCCGCCCAGTCTCGTCTTCCAACGGCATCTTCCTTGACGGGAGTCGTTGTGTCGTACACATTAATGTCGCCTGGCGCACCCTGCATAAAGAAAGCGAGGGGTTTTCCGTCAAACGCCTGCTCGACGGTCTTGCACATCTGGCCCGGAAAGTCAGCCGAAAATCGCAGATTATCCGGACCGAAGGTTACGGGGTGAGTGGAGTAATTCACCAGAATGGCCAATGGCTGGCCGTCCATTCTGTCAATGCGCAACACCGTAAGAGTTGGGTCGACCGGCCATGTTGGGATTCTCGCGGAATTATTCCAAAACATTGAAACGGTACCGTCGGCCTCGATTCGACGACGGTTATAACCGATGAAGGCTTCTCCATAACCGACACCAAGTCGAACGGGTTCCGTATGCAATTGTGCGGTATGGACGGCCTGGTTGATTTTTTCGAGCGCGGCAGTTTCCCATGCGGGTGTTCCGGAAGGATATTGGTCCTGAATCACCGGCCCGGCATGTGTGTGGATCGCTTGTACGATCAGACAGTCGATGCCGCTCGTCTGTTTTACAGACTCACGCAGTTGATTTAGGGAGCCGGGACCGAATGTGCGGCCGAGGTCGAGATCGACATAAGCCAGACGTTTGTCTCCCAGTTCGAGAACAAGAACACGAGCGTATAAGGGATCGAGCGTGCCTTCTGCCCCCTTCACACGATTAAAATAGCCCCACATCCGTGTGCCGAGAGGCGGCGTGATATCCACCTTTGCCACGCCCGCCTTCAACACATCCGCGTTGGCCGCCAGGCACGGGACAAGTATTAACAGGAAGGCCAAAAACGCAACGTGATTGCGAATCAGGGAAGAGCGCTCGGGCATAGGGTTCTTTGCTCCTTTAACTCTGTTTGAGAAATAATCAACGGGTAAAATCGGTCGTTTTGGGCAAGTTCTTTGAAATAGTAAAATATTCTTAATGGTTGTCTCTGTCAATAACGATGACGGCCACCGCCAGCCTTTTGTCAATTCCGAACGCACCGATTTCTGGGCCTCTCAAATATCTATGGCAAACCGCCATCCATGTGCGGATCAACGAATCGCTGAATATGCAGGGCTCGGCGTTTCTGCGATTCACTGAACAACCCGGATCGCGCGGCATGGAATTTTTCGACGCATCGTAAGATCTGCGACAAAGGAACATCCGCATTTCCCTGTAAACGCTGACGAATTCGGCTCTCCGATACCGGTGCCTCCAGGCGAGTGAGGTCTTCGATCCACGAAACCTGAACCCCCGAAATCTTAGAAATCTTTTTTTGTTGCAATGACGTCGGCTGCTCCGGGGCCCATGAACTGACGGCGCTCCGCAGTAATCGCTTTCATCGCGGGCGGGATTAAGAAAGCGGTAAAAATTACAATATTGAAAAAAGTGCTTGACAGTAGCGCCGTAAATTAATAGGATTCCTTCAAATTTAGTTTAATGGCTCGGATCGATTAATTTGGGGAGGAGCAAAGTAATGAATTTAGAACAGCCTGCAATCATATCAACTCCATCGGAGACTTGGGCTCAGTGGGTTAGTCCCGAGTACGTTTCTGGATCGCGGCTTTCATCTATTCTTCAAAGTTTTGGAATCAAGATCGTAATGCTGGTCATTTTTGTAGGACTGGCGACGTCGGCGGTCTTCGCAGTTGCGACCGGAAGCATTTCGGGCACGGCCCGCGACGCACAGGGCGCGGTTCTTCCAGGAACCACTGTGACGTTGAGAGATACCCAAACCGGTGTCGTGCGAACAGTCCAGACCGACTCTGCGGGGTTCTACAATTTTCCAGTACTTCCCCTCGGTCATTACGACATCACATTTCAAAAAGATGGTTTTGGAAATTACGAACAGACCGACATCATTATTAACGTGGATACGGCGCGCACAGTGGATGCGATGATGCCTGTCGGCGCCAATAAGCAACAAGTCACAGTCAGGGCAACGCAATTGTCAGTGGAAACTCGAACTTCCCAGATGGGCGAAGTCATCGGTGGAAAGCAAATTGTCGATATGCCTCTGAACGGCCGCGCATATACCGACCTTCTTGCACTTCAGCCCGGAGTTGTCCCGGTGAACGTGGCGCAATACGGTAGCTTGTCTCCCTCTTACAATCTCGATAATGGCCTTCTCTCGATGAGTGGAGCGAGAGACGTGCAAAGCGGCTTTATGATAAACGGAGCCAACGTGGTAGAAGGATTTGGCGGCGGCACGACCGTTGTCCCGACACTCGACTCCATCGCTGAGTTCCGAATTATTACCAGCAATGCCGGCGCAGAGTATGGCAACTATTCTGGTGGCCTGGTTAACGTCGTAACCAAGTCAGGAACTAATCAATTCCACGGCGATGCATTCGAATTTTGGCGCAACACAAATCTTGATGCCAAAAATTATTACGCAAGCGATCGGGGTGTCTACCACCAAAACCAATTTGGCGGAACAGTGGGTGGGCCAATTTTTCATGACAAGCTCTTTTTCTATGGAGACTATCAGGGCACTCGGCAAAGTATCGGAACAACCACATCAAGAATTCTTGTTCCAGCGGTAGCCGAAAGGACGGGTGATCTTTCTGGCAACGCCAACTTTACTGGAGCGGGCAATCCAAACTGGCAACCATCACTGGTAAATGGTCCGTATTTCGCAGGAGTACTTTCCAGCAGATTGGGATACACGGTAACGGCTGGGGAACCTTATTACCTGCCCGGATGTAATAATTCAGCCACCTGCGTTTTCCCCAATGCGATCATTCCCCAGTCGGCGTGGTCCCCTGTTAGTGCAAATACAGTTCAGTTGATTCCCAACCCAAATTCGGGTCAGTTTTGGGTTTCTTCCGCTTCCGCTAATACCCTGCAGGACGATAAGGGAGGCGTCCGAATCGACGCCAATACTCGATTTGGAAGAATCTCGGGCTACTGGCACTACGATCCGTGGTCGAATGCCAATCCCTATGGGGACACCTTTGGCAAATTCCCGAACGACACGGTTGGCAAAGCTCAGCTCTATGTTGTTAGCCTTACAAATACGTTTGGGGCGAACATGGTGAATGTGCTGACCGGCAGCTATTTTCGCAACAAAAACATTCAGGGAGTAACGCCTCCGGGTCCGACACTGGCTTCCTTAGGCTTTGCCGCCCCGGAAGATGCCGGTGTGTATCAACAGGAAGGTCCGCAATATCAGAATTGGCCCCAAATCGGGTTTAACAGCTACACCGTCGGCGCTCCGAACTCTGTGATCAGCCAGTTCAATAATACGTACCAGTTTCAGGATGACTTCACGAAAGTGGTGGGGGCACATACTCTGAAATTTGGAGCGGATTATCACTGGGATCAGATCGACCTTACCCATCCCAATAATGGCGGTAATGGCGGTTTCGGCTTCAACGGTACCGAAACGGGATATGACTTTGCCGATTTATTGATTGGTGCACCAAACTACTTTTATCAGGGCGCTCCTGCTGGACTGCAATTGAGGAGCTTCTATTTTGGGGCATACGCAGAAGATAGCTGGCGTGCATCGGAAAATCTGACATTTAACTTTGGAGTTCGTTATGAGGTCACTCCGTACTGGTCGGATTCGCACAATCGGAACCCAGTGGTATTGCTAGGGAAGCAATCGACGCAGTTTCCAACGGCTCCGACGGGCTATGTGTTTCCAGGAGACGCAGGCGTTCCCATCCATATGGCGAATATCCGCTGGAATAACTTTGCTCCACGGGTTGGTCTGGCATGGGTTCCCGATTTCACCGACAGCCCAATGTTGCATTCGCTCTTCGGGGATCACGGCAAGACGAGTATTCGGACCGGCTTTGGACTCTATTACACGAATATCCAGGGAGCCAATACCTTCAATTTTTCGGCTCCTCCGTATGGACTGTTTTTCGAAACTCCAGCGCCGCCTCTATTCGCTCAACCTTTCATAACACGTGCATCGGGTACGAATATCGGCCAACGGTTTCCAATTCCAGTAATCACCGACCCGACCACCATCGACTGGGCGGCATACGAACCTCTGTCGGGAAATCGGAATCCTTTGATCGATTCTCCGACTCCTTATGAAGAGCATGTGGACTTTTCCGTCGAGCGTTCGATTACTCCGAATACGTTGTTGAGCGTAAGTTATGTCGGCACATTTGGCCGGCATCTTATTCTCAATGGCAATCAAAACCAAGGTGATCCTGCCCTCTGCCTTAGCGTAAGCCAACAGAGCCAGGTGACCGACGGCGTTACTTGCGGTCCATTTGGTGAGAACGGGGTCTATCACCCCGTTACGGGAGGAGTAATTAACAGTACCCGAGGACCTTTGGGTCCCGCTTTTGGCGGCAACGGCCTACAGATGGATATAGGTACTTCCAGCTATAACGCTCTTCAGACTTCATTCCGTCATCAAAGTGGGCGTCTTTCAACGTTGCTGAGTTACACATACAGTAACGCAATCGATAATGGGTCCAGCTTCGGAGAGCAGATTATTTTTGGCCTACCTTCGGATCATTTTCGAACGATTTCCGCCTTCGATATGAGACATATTTTTGCGGCAAGTTATACGTACGAGCTGCCCTTCGATGAACTCTTTCGGGCCAGCAATCGGGCGACGCGAGGCTGGAGGCTGTCAGGACTTACCCAATTCACCACTGGACTACCAGTCCTGATACAAGAGACGGATGATCGCTCCTTGCGGGGCAACAACGGGAATAGCCCGGTGGCCGGATCTACCGACCAGCCGGTCCTTGCTCCGGGCCCAATTTATGCGGATAGAAATCCAAGACACGGCAATCCTTACTTCAACACGTCGCTATTTTCCCTTGAACCGCTTGGTGGGCAAGGCAACGCTCCCCGGAGATTCTTTTATGGCCCGGGCGTGGATAATTGGAATTTAGCTTTGCTGAAAGATACACCCATTCACGGAGACATGTCGCTCGAACTCCGCGGAGAATTCTTTAACGTATTCAACCATGCGCAGTTCTATGGTGCGTATGCGGTAGACGGAAATATCAACGACGGTCCCGGATCTTTCGGCCATATTTTCAGCGCAGCAGATCCACGTATCGGCCAACTGGCAGCGAAATTCGTGTTTTAGCAAATCAGAACTGCTTAGAGGGTATCTCTCTGAGCAGTTCATCGATTGCGAACATCTCGAAGGAAAAATTGAAATTTAATACAACGGCGATCTCGTGCGCGCTTACTTTGGCCTTGTTGTTCTGGATGCCAGGTTTTGTTCGCGGACAAGTTGGTTCACTTTCTTCTGGTGGAGAGTGGCCATTTTATGGGCAGGACCCTGGCGGGATGCGTTTTTCGCCACTCAAGCAAATCAACGCAGAGAATGTTCAACACCTTCAAAGAGCCTGGACCTATGAACTGCCTGCGAACCCTGGCAAAGGGATTGCAGCGTTCGAAAGCACTCCGTTGATGATTGGAGACAGGCTTTACTTTGCGACTTCGACCGGCCAGGCGATTGCTTTGGATGCGGAAACGGGGAAGCAGATCTGGGTTTTCAATCCTCTTTCTGGGTTGAGGGGGCATAATCCAGTTCCTAATCGAGGCGTCGCTTATTGGGACGGAATCCTTCCGGTTGTCCGCGATGGGCAAAAAATTACGGAAGATAAACGAATTTTCTACATCACTCCAGGTGCACACCTTTTCGCACTGGATATTTCGACTGGAAAACCTTGCTCGGGATTTGGCGTTGGCGGTTCAATTGATCTCCGGCAGGGAGTCGCGGCTAAGTGGCCAAAGCTGAGATACGATGTTTCCTCACCGCCGGTTATTTATAAGGATCTGCTTATTGTCGGATCCGAGGTTCAGGAATTTCCGTCGAAAGGACCGAACGGAGCGATCAGAGCATTCGATGCGCGTACTGGCAAATTAATTTGGCAATTCGACACAGTGCCGAAGCCAGGCGATATCGGACACGATACCTGGGAAGGTGAAGGATGGAAAGATCGCTCAGGCGTCAACGCATGGGGACCTCTTAGCCTCGATGCTGAACACGGGATGGTTTTTCTTCCGCTAGGTTCACCCTCCTATGACTTTTACGGTGCTGACCGGAAAGGTAAAGATCTTTTTGGGAATTCCGTGGTGGCGCTTAAGGCGGATACCGGCAAGCTGATCTGGTATTACCAGATCGTGCATCACGATCTGTGGGATTACGACTTATCCGCGCAGCCGGTTTTGATAACGGTGAAACGCGCGAACCAGGAAATTCCAGCGGTCGCGGTAGTGACGAAAACCGGACTCGTATTTGTATTTGACCGGCTCACCGGGAAACCTTTGTTTCCGATTGAAGAGCGCCCGGTCCCAAAAAGTCAAATACCTGGAGAGGCGAGCTGGCCTACTCAACCATTCCCGTTGAAGCCCCCACCGTTATCCACAGTGTCTGTTACCGAGAAGGACATCACGACAGTTACGCCAGAGTCGCGCAAATATTGTTTGCAGAATTTTGGTTCAGCATTGCCGGGAAGGATCTTCAATCCCTGGGGATTGACTTTGAAGCTGGAAATGCCCGGGACATTGGGGGGATCCAACTGGTCCGGAGCGTCCTTTGATCCTTCTTCCAGCTATCTTTTCGTGAACGTGAGCAACGTTGGAACAGTGGGTGAAATGAAACACCAATCTGCCGGCTCTCCAGAAGCTTATCTTTGGGGGAGCCAGTGGGGTACATATACTCGTTTCTGGGACAACCAGCACTACCCTTGCCAACAGCCGCCTTGGGGAACATTGAATGCGGTCAATTTGAATACCGGAGAGATTGCATGGAAAGTACCGCTCGGAGTTGTCGATGCTTTGGAAGCGAAGGGAGTTCCCAAGACCGGGATTTTTAATCTGGGAGGATCGATCGTAACCGCAGGCGGTCTGGTCTTTATCGGCGCCACTTCAGATCACCGCTTCCGGGCATTCGATTCGCGAACAGGAAAAGAACTTTGGGTTACGAAACTCGAATCCAATGCGCATGCGACCCCACTTACATACTTCGGACAGAAAACGAAGAAGCAGTTTGTAGCGATTGCTGTTGGTCCGGGTGGAAATTTTGAAGAGGTCGGTTTCGGCCCGACTGCTCTTGTGGCGTATGCCTTGTTCCCGAAAGGAACCTCCAGTCCCGCTCAGCTGAAATTGCAAGCAGAATTGAAGACAATGCAGGCAACACCGGTTGGGACCGGCAGCGAGCCGTCGGAGATCGTTCCTCCACCTGCCGCTCCGAAACAACCTCTTCCATTTAGCCATAAACGTCACGTGATGAGCGCCGGGATGAAGTGTGAATATTGCCATCAATTATCAAAAAATGGCAATACGATGCAGATTGCAAATGTGCCAAGCTGCATGCTTTGTCACCAGTCGGTTATGAAAGGCAATCCAGAGGTTCAGAAGTTAGCTCAAATGCAGAAAGAGCATAAAACGCTTCCCTGGAGTCCTGTATATGAACTGCCAGATTTCGTCTTTTTTAGTCATCAGAAGCACATTGACGCAAAAGTAGGTTGCGAGGTGTGCCACGGCTCGGTAGGTGACAAGGATATTCTGCGGCAGGAGAGGGACATTTCCATGGTCTCTTGCGTCAATTGCCATAGGCTCCGTAAGGTATCTACTGCCTGCAGCCTCTGCCACAACGTCGGATATTGATAATGACACTTGCGCGGCGAACAGTTCTCAAAGGTATTGCTGCTGGATTCATCGCGGCGGGTGTTCGAACCGGCATAGCGGAATCCGCCGAAGCTCTGGCAAAGGATCGTCCTATGAGAATCTGGGACGTCCATAGTCATCTTGGACAATTGCCGGGGGACACTCCGGAAGCTCGCATGAAGGTGCTGGTCGAACACATGGATCGGCTGGGGATCGAGCGTTTGATCCTTTCGCAGGGTTATGACGAATTCATCTATCACCCCACGCCGCAGCAGGTGCGGGAAGAAAATGATCGAGTGATGCGAGCTGTGAAGCATTTTCCCGACCGGGCGTATGGAGCGGTTTATTTGAGCCCGGACAATGTTGAATTCAGCCTTGAGGAATTTGATCGTTGTGTCAGAGATGGCCCAATGGTCAGCATTGGCGAATTGGAGACGGATGTTCGGTGCAATTCGCCAGCGCTGGATCCGATTGTCGAGCGGGCGATCTCTATGAATGTCCCAATACTCCAGCACACGTGGACGAATGCCACCGGCAATGGACCTGGCGAATCAACTCCGCACGATCTGGTAGAACTTGCACGACGTCATCCGCAAGTTCAATTTATCTGTGGTCATACAGGAGGCAATTGGGAACTCGGCATTCGGACCATTCGCGATACGAAAAATGTGTACGCCGAAATCGCTGGGTCTGATCCGACATCAGGATTCACAGAGATGGCTGTCCGCGAACTTGGAGCGGAACGTGTAATTTACGGAAGCGATGTAGGAGGGCGAAGTTTCGCTTCCCAAATGGCGAAAGTGATTGGAGCCGAAATTCCAGAATCGGCAAAGGAACTGATTCTGGGAGGAAATCTACGTCGACTACTGCAGCCGGTACTGAAAGCGAAAGGTCTGCCGTCGTGATCGATACGAACGTAGAGCTATTTCGCTGGCCTTTTCGGCGTCTTACCGGAGACGATGATGCAGGAGATCTAGTTGCGCGCCTTCATAAAAAAGGAGTGACGCAGGCCTGGGCCGGCAGCTATGAGGGCTTATTGTGTCGTGATGTGGCGGGGGTGAATATGCGACTAGCTGCCGCTTGTCGTGAGCAGGGAGCGGATTACCTCAAACCTTTTGGGTGCGTGAATCCAAAATCCCCCGATTGGGAGGAGGATCTGCGTCGCTGTCACGAACAGCATCACATGGTGGGCATTCGTCTATATCCGAACTATCACGGTTACACTCTGGTGGATCCAGCATTCACCAAACTTGCTTCACTGGCCGCAAATCGTAACCTCATCGTTCAGATCGCTCTTTCCATGGAAGACATCCGAACGCAATTTCCACTGATGCTTGTCCCTCCCGCTGATCCTGCACCTTTGGCTGAATTGGCTCCGCGCATTCCGAATCTTCGATTGGTTCTGCTCAACGCCGGGCACTGGGCGGGAGATGAAACCACGAGCATCCGTCAGATCAGAAGCGCCAAGAATGTCTATTTCGATATTTCCATGAATGAGGGGATCGGGGGACTGGCCCGCCTTATCGCAGCAACTTCGCCCCAGCGAGTGGTCTTCGGTTCCCACTATCCTTTTTTTTATTTTGAGTCTGCCTTACTTAAGGTTAAATCTGCGGGGCTACCTCGCGATCAGGAGTTTGCCATCTATGAAGGAAATGCTCGGACACTTTTAAAGCAAGCTTAGTGATAAGCCCCAACAGCGACACCGAGTTTTTTAACTGACAATAGCAAGATAGAGTCCATTGCTTCTCAACCCAAGATGGAGACGTCCTAATATGAATTCGAACCAAAACGCGTTCAATATGAAAGCTTTATCGCCAGTAGTGGTTGTTGCCTTGGCAATCTCAATCTTAGGCTGCTCAAACGCCAATAAAAATACCCGTGTCAATGCGGAGACTTCGACTGCTAACCATGTAAATACCTACGAAACAAGTTTTCCTCTCACCGAAAACCCGATGTCCGAAGGCGGCCATTGGATAGAAGGGAAAGCAGTCGGGATTGATTGGGGCGATATCTTCACCACTCCTGGTTATGCGGCCGGAAAAGCTGGACCAAAGCATTTTGCCGATTCAACAGCGATATTGAAGGGTACCTGGGGACCAACGCAGACCGCCGAGGCGGTGGTCTCTTCGAAGACGCCCGCCAACTGGCCAGAGGTATCTTTGCGCCTGCGATCTTCCCTGTCGTCGCATCGGTGCACCGGATACGAAATTTCCGATTCTCTGAGAAAAGGTGACTCGGCCTATCTCATCATTGTGCGGTGGAACGGTCCCTTGGCGGACTTCACCTACCTGGCGCAGCTGGGCGGGAAAAAATACAGCGTTACCACCGGGGATGTGATGAAGGCGACGATCGTCGGTAACGTTATCACCGCTTATAAAAACGGTGTCAAGTTAGCTCAGGTTACAGACAGTACCTATTCAACGGGAAATCCTGGGATGGGATTTAATGAAGGGGTAAACGGAGACTATGGGATCAGCCACTTTATGGCTACGGATGCTCCGATCACCAGCGCTCCTACTACACATCGCGGCAAGAGTGAATAGGATGAAAAGACGCGCGATTTAACTTCGGAGCGAATATGTCTCACAGGCAGCAGTTTTATCTTGTGGTTTTCTTTGCGTTTACCGTTAATTTAATGGCGCAAACAGATGCCGTAAAAAACGAAAATGCGCAACGCGGAAAAGCTAAATTTCAGCAATCCTGTGCGATGTGTCACGGGAGCGAAGCTCTGGGCGGCATGGGTCCGAATCTGATTCAGTCTTCTCTTACGCGCCACGACGAAAATGGCGATCTGATCGCACCAGTGATACAGCAAGGCCGTATCGAAAAGGGAATGCCAGCATTCCCATTGATGACCTCCGCGGATATTTCCGACATCGTAGTTTTTTTGCACGCGCGCATTGATGCCGCCAGTCTCTCATCCTCAAATGGTCTGGCAGGCGGCTATTCCCTCAAACAGCTTCTGACCGGAGATGCTTCCAGGGGGAAACGATATTTCGATGGATCAGGCAGATGTATTCGTTGTCATTCTGCTTCCGGCGATCTGGCCGCAATCGCGAAAAAATATTCTCCCGCCGACTTGGAGGCCAGGTTTCTTTATCCCCCGGACGATAATATTACGGCCACGGTGTCGTTGCCTTCGGGCCAAAAGTTTCAGGGAAAACTGCTTCATCTCGACGCTTTCTATGTGGCGATCCGGAATGACGAAGACGGTTGGTATCGATCATGGCCGCTGCAGAAGGTGAAAGTTGAGGTAAAGGATCCATTAGCGGGACATCTCGAATTGCTTGGCCAATATAGTGACAAGGATATCCATGACCTGTTTGCATATCTGGAAACGCTTAAATAGCGTAGTGAAAATAGGGACACTGGTGCTGGTGAGTACAGTATCTATTTTTGCGCAAAACTCCAGTTCCACGAAATCCGTTTCGCCCAAGGATTATCCTTGGACTACGTTCAACGGTGATTATTCCGGAAGACGCTACAGCCCTTTGACCCAGATCAATAGAGCAAATGCGAAATCGCTGAAGCTGGCGTGGGCGTTTCAGACCCATTCTGTGCCACTGAAATCGACCCCTTTGGAGGTCGATGGAATTTTGTACTTCACTGTTCCAAATCAGGTATGGGCCGTCGATGCGAAAACGGGACAACAGATCTGGGAATTTCGGCGCACATCGGAAGGCGATGACATTGGGCAACGTGGCGTGGCCTTTTACAAAGACAGAATTTATTTTGGAACGCCCGACGCGCATTTCTTTTGCCTGGATGCGCGAAATGGAAAGAAGATCTGGGAACTTACGATAGCGGACGTCAAATTTGGTTATTACATCAGCGTTGCTCCATTGGCGATCAGAGGATTAATTGTTCTAGGCACATCCGGCGATTCAACAAATGTGCCTCATTTTGTTGAAGCGCTCGATTGGGAAACCGGAAAGATAGTCTGGCGAACTTCCACGGTACCGAAACCCGGGACACCAGAAGCTCGGACCTGGCCGAACGATGCGGCGATGAGCCATGGTGGCGGGCCTTCCTGGCTGACTGGAACCTACGATCCAGAACTTAATCTGATCTATCTAGGAACCGGCAATCCTCATCCCGTACTGGCGGGGAATGTCCGTCCTGGAAACAACCTTTATACATGTTCCATCCTGGCGCTGCATGCCGATACAGGTGCG